>Ga0209467_1000675_pt1 | contig 40045 bp, 30 predicted proteins | sample Higcelwee11metaG_FD_187175 | JGI IMG/M metagenome (GOLD analysis project Ga0209467, IMG submission 187175) | Freshwater pond sediment microbial communities from the University of Edinburgh, under environmental carbon perturbations - High... | ecosystem: Environmental > Aquatic > Freshwater >... | reverse complement strand
GATTCTTTGTCTGCAATAAGTATGTTTGACAAAACATACTCTCTTCATTGGGAACTCGATTTTGAAATGAAACCGCAAACGCAAAAAATCATCGGCGATAACATTATTTATATCTCCGGTTTCTGTACGGATGAACAATTAAAGCTTATTCAAGAACGAAAGAAGAAACGGAAAGGAGTTGCTACCTTGCCGTAGTTTTTGCAGAGAGGTCCTTTTTTGCGTGAGGGATGGTTACCCGAATGGGCGGAGACTTTTGCAAAAAGGCTCCGTTGCAGGTGTCGCGCGCGATGCCTGCAATACAGCCCGACCCGGCGGGATGATTTTGTGAGAGGCGGTTCATCCGGGGCACGCCCGTTATCTGCTGAATTTTGGGTGGCTATTCACAGCGGTGGGAGATCTCTGGCCGCAACGTTCTTTCGGAGTATGTGGAGTGCTAGCGAGTGCTTTCGCGCCGAGTTTCACTGTGGGGAGTGAGGGGGGAGAGTCCCGTTCAGGCTTTGCTGCAAAACTTTTGAATTTTTATTTACTTACAAAATATTGCGTACAAATGATGTTCTAGAATTCTTTGCTTTTGGGGGCCTCTAAAAATTGGTTTGCGACAGTAACATTGAGCGAGGTCGATTTCTTTACAGAATGAGCATGCCATCGCCGTAACTAAAGAGTTTCATTTTCTGGCTGACCGCGTAGGCATAGGCTTCTAAGGTGTTTTCGCGCCCGTAGAGGGCCGAAACTAAAAGGATGAGGGAGCTTTTGGGCCAGTGGAAATTGGTGAGCAGGCCGTCTACGATTTTGTAGCGATAGCCGGGGTAAATGAATGCGTGGGTGACTCCTGATTGAGCGAGGAGCGAGCCGTCTTCGGCGGCGATGGTTTCTAAAACGCGGGTGCTGGTGGTGCCTACGGTGATGATGCGACCGCCCTGAGCGCGCGCGTTGTTGATGATGTCCGCGTTTTCCCGGGTAAGGTCATAGTGTTCGCCGTGCATTTTGTGTAAGCGAAAATCATCTACAGAGATGTTCTGGAAGGTGCCGGGACCTACGTGGAGGGTGACTTCGGCGACTTTGACACCTTTTGCTTTCACCGCTTCCATCATGGCTTCGTTAAAGTGGAGGCTTGCGGTGGGGGCGGCTACAGCGCCTGCGTATTTGGCAAAAATAGTCTGGTACGCTTTTTTGTCTTCTTCATCGTCCGGGCGCGCGATGTAGGGCGGGAGCGGCACATGGCCTTTGGCGTTCATGACGCTTTCGAGTTCCATGGGGGTGACGGCAAATCGAAGGACGCGGGCTCCGTCTTCGCGGATGTCTTCTACGGTGACGGGAATGTCTGCGATGTTTAAGGTGCGGCCTGTGGGGAAGGCTTTGCCGGGGCGTACCCAGGCTTCCCAGCGGGCTTCGCCGTTTGCGGCAGGGATGAGCGCCTGCACTAAAAGTGTTTCGACTTTGCCGCCGTGTTCCGTTTCGCCAAAGAGTCGTGCCGGGATTACTTTGGTGTTGTTGACAACGAGGCAATCGCCGGGGCGGAATAAATCTACAATGGCGGGCGCAGGGATGATGGCGCGGGGCCCACCGTCTTTGGGGCAGTGGAGTATTTTTGTTTTGCCTTTGCCTGCGGTGCGGCTCGCGATGAGTTCTTCTGGGAATTCAAAATCGTAATCGGAAAGGTGACACGACATCATAGGGCGTTGCTTGCCTTTTTCAACAATTCTTTCATGGAATCTTTCAGCTTTTGAGGTTCGATAATTTCGACGTCGGGGAGTATGCTGAGTAACCAACTGCGCATATCCGGCGTATCATAAAGGACAAATTCTACCGTCATGGGATTTTGTTTTTTGATTTTGACGGGCGGATTAAAATGGGATTCGTTGATCTGCGTTTGGAGCCAAGGCGACTTAACCGCCAGAGTGAACTTGATTTTAGGGAAGTTACTTTCGCTCGAAGATCCGAATTTTCCATAGCAATACTTGTAGTATTCTTTGGCATCAAAGGGAATTTCAGCGAAATATTTGCCCGTGGTGCTGAATCGTTTGATGCGGCGTACGGCGAGGAGTTTGGTTTCATTCGCCTCGTTGAGACAGGCGAGGTAAAGGGTGCCGATGCGCAGAATGAGTTTCATGGGCTTGATGCACATCTCTTGTACGGTGCCGCTGTAAGCCGTTTCGTAGGTGACGTTTAATTGGATGCGTTTTTTGATCGCGTCCAGAAACTTGTCCACATTGTGTTCCTGGGCTTCATAATTGCGACTTTTGGGGTCAAATTCGGAGAAGGGTCCGAGATCGACGATAAAATCTTCGTCAAGGTTGATGCCGCCGTTGACAAATTCCATGTCCTCATCGTTGCCTTTGAAGTGCGAAATGACTTTGCGAAGGAGCTTTGCATAAGTGACTTCGGCGGAGGCGGTGAGGAGTTCGTTGATGCTTTCGAGCCCTTTGATCAAGGATTCTGGGCGTTTCGGTTGTGTGGGTAGCAGGTAATAGCGGTAAGGAGAATCTTTGGTTTTTTTGAGCCCGCAGTTTTCTATTTCCAAAGTGTTCAAATGGCGGAATATGGTGCGCGTGTTGCAGTCCATAAATTCAGCAAGTTCCTGCACGGTTGCCGGGTGCTTGTAATCCAGAAGCCGATTTTTAAGTTCGTTGAGTTTTTTGTAGGTCGATTTGCCAGCCATGAGAGTCCCTCTACTCGTGTACAATGCGGAGATGATTGATGATCGTAATTTTTTTTGTAGAAATTTTCGCTAAAAAGAAAGCCATATTTTTTTGCAAAATGGATTGCACGCGTCCTTCGAGAATCAAAGCGTTGTCAAATGCAGAAACTTGTATGCAGGAATCTTTCATGCGGGAATTTTCGCGAAGTGAGTGCCCCACAGAAAGGCACAATTGGCGCATGCTCATGGATTCTTGAGGGACTTGTTCCAATAGGAGAGAGAGATCGCGAATGCCTTCGAGTTCACTGAGGCGTTTTTCAATATCAATAAGACTGTTTTCATGGATGTAGAGCGCTTTCAGTTGAAGGCGTCCACCTTGCACGGTAATGGAGTAGTTGAAAATGACTGACGCCGGGTCTTCCAGAATGGCGAGCGCTGCGTTTCCCAGATTTTCATCGGACACAGGATGGGTGGGCTCTACACGCAAAAAATCCACATTGCCTCGAACCATGGGGAGATTCGCCAGAAAACGAGAGATCTCTCTACGTAGCGGGAAGTTAGGAACGGTTCCCTGAATGTAGACAACCCCTTGGCCCACGTCTATGTGAAGGGACGAATAAATCTCAGGGAAAGCTTCCCCCATTTTTGCATTCACGATTTCGCGCAGACGGGGATTGGGGAGCGTTTGTTCGGATTCTGGAAGCGTGATGAATACGAGCGTTTCATCTTCTAAAAGGACAGCCAACTTTTCTTTTTCCCCATCGTTAACGACGCCGACCGCTTTCCCGAATTGGTCGCGGAGCACATGGTACACGGGGTCTCCGATCAGCGTTTGGGCGCATTGCACAGGCAGCAGACGGTATCCGTAATTCGGTTCATTTTCCGAGGCTTCCGAGTATTCTCGGACTATTTTTTCATCGGAGTCTTCGCCATAACTGACGTTGATAATTTCTTCGGTGGCTGTGTGAAAAATGCCTTTGATTTTGCCCGGACGCGGCTGTCCTTTGATGTAGAGCCAATCGCCTGGGATAAGGCGACTCCTGCCGAGAATTTTCGCATAATTCTGATTGTCATCATGAGCGTTGAAAAAAGCGAATTCATGAGTAAAGGCGATGAACGAGGTTTGACAGGCGTCACAGACACAGAGAAGCGGAATTCCTTTGGGCACAAGTCCGCGAGTGCAGATGGGCTCCCTTGCCAAGAGAGAATGCGAAGAAATACCTTTGCAGCGTCTGCAAAAAAGGTTTTCCGAGGCAATCTTATGGATAAAGAAGCGCTTCATTATACCTGCTTAGTCTTGCATCAAAGGTTCCGCAACGGTAATGCGGCGGATGACTTCTTCTTTGCCCACCGCTTCAAAAAGTTCCCAGAGACCAGGGCCTGCGCTGACGCCAGAGACTGCGAGACGCACGGCACCGACCAATTCACCGAGTTTACAGGCGCGCGTTTCGGTGAGTTCCATAAAGGCTTTTTCAATGTGGGGTGTGGTAAAGGGCGTGACGTTCGCCATGGCTTCTTTCACAGCGATAGCGATTGTGCGCGACCCCGGCCCAAAATGCTTGCCTTTGGCTTTTTCTTCATATTCCGTCGGGGCGACAAAGAAATACACAGACTGATCGGCGAGATCTTTGAGAAAATGGGCGCGCGTTTTGAGCATGCTTGCAATCATCACGAGGCGTTCTTGCGGTTCTTTTTCAGTGGAGATGCCTTGTGCTTTGAGTTCTTCCACCATGACACTCGCGAGAAATTCATCGGAGCACATGTGGATGTGTTGCCCATTCATCCATTGAAGTTTCTTTTCGTCGAAAGCCACAGCAGAGGGGTTGATGCGTTCCAAGGTAAAGGAATCAATCATCTCTTGCATGGTCATGACTTCGCGGTCATGGCCCGGGTTCCAGCCGAGAAGTGCGAGAAAGTTCACGAGAGTATCGGGGAGGTAACCCAAATCGCGGAAATCGCCCACGGAAGCCGCCCCTTTGCGCTTGGAGAGTTTGCCACCCCCTGCGGCAAGGATCACGGGCAAATGGCAGAACACCGGAGGTTCCCAGCCGAAGGCCTTGTAAAGAAGTACGTGCTTAGGAGTGGAGCTGATCCATTCGTCGCCACGGAGTACATGGGTGGTTCCCATGAGATGATCGTCCACGATGCTTGCGAAATGATAGGTCGGGTACTGATCGCGTTTGATGAGTACGAGGTCATCGAGCAGTGCATTTTGATATTCGATGTGGCCGCGGATTTTGTCATCAAAACCGGTGATGCCATTGAGAGGAACCTTGAATCGGATGACGGCCTTTTCGCCCGCAGCGAGACGCGCTTCTGCTTCAGCGCGGGGAATGTCGCGGCAGTGGCGATCATAACCCGTGACGGCGACGCCTGATTTTTCTTGCTCGGCGCGCACTTCCTGTAAACGCTCTTCGGTGCAGAAGCAATAATAAGCATCGCCAGAATCTAAAAGCTTTTTAATTTCGCGGGCATAAATATCCAAGCGTTCGCTTTGAAAATAGGGGCCGCAATCGCCTTCGCATCCCGGACCTTCATCCCATTGGAGCCCGAGCCATTTTAGGTCGCGGAGTAAATCCTTCAGTGCGTCTTCGTTGTAGCGCTTGCGATCGGTATCTTCGATGCGCAGGTAAAAGGTTCCGCCCATGGCTTTGGCAAAGAAGTAATTGTAAATCGCGGTGCGAGCACCCCCCACATGAAGATAACCAGTAGGACTGGGAGCAAAACGAACACGAACAGGGCGATTTGTTTCAGACATAAAATTTCCTTGGGTCAAAAAAGAGCGATAGACGCTGTGACAAAAAATAGCAATCTTTAAAAAGAAAGAGGGGAAAGAAAAACAATACACTCGCTTAGAAACGACCCGTCAAGAGCTTTTTGGGTCATCGATGAAAGAATCCCTTTTTATATTCGGCCAAAGATCGGTTATTTTAAAATTTCCATAATTTCGCCGTGCTGCATGACGTGGAAATCTTTTTCTGGAATATGAAGCTCCATACGCGCACGAGCCAAGTCTTTAGGCGGATCTTCCAACTTTTCGTAGGTCATCCCGAAAGCTCCCCAGTGCATGCCAACGCTCTCTTTGCATTGCATCAGTAGGTGAAGTTGTGCGGCCTGGCGGGGCGAAATATGAACACGCGTATAACGGCTCGGTTTATAACTCCCGATGGGTAAAAAGCAAAAGTCGAGCGGAGCGAATTTGGCGGCGATTTCTTTATAGTAGCTACCGTCACCCATGCCCCCATCGCCCATGAACCAAAGTTTTTTCCCTGATTTCTCGAGGACCCAACCGCCCCAAAGCGAAATGTCTCTGCTGGATTGGAACGCGCCACGGCGACTTGTGTGGTGCGTGGGTACAAAGGTCAAAGTGAATATGCGAAACGGGGCAGTTTCCCACCAATCCCGTTCAATGATGCGGCCTTTGGGAATCCCCCAATCTTCTAACAATTCCGCAACTTTGAGGGGCACAGCAAAAACGGCCCGGGGATATTTTTTGTGAATGTCTTTGATGCTGTTTTTGTCGAGGTGGTCGTAATGGGAGTGGGAAATGAGCACCAAATCGATGGGCGGGAGTGAATCCAGCGCGCGGCCCAGGGGAGTGCCACGTTTGGGGCCAAAGAACCACACCGGAGAACTGCGGTCACTGAAAATCGGATCCGTAATGATTCCCGTACCGTTCCAGCGAATGTAAAAAGTGGAATGCCCGATCCATGTCACAGATGATTTTGTGAAATCTGCCCAGAGAAATTCATTGCCGCGCACGATGGGGAGGCGATAAACTTCTGTCCGTTCTGTGCTCACTAAGGAATCCGCTTCCATGGTGTCGCGAATGGGGGGCGTGAGTGTATCCGTATTGCGAAAATGACCATCCGGCAGATGATGGGCGGGTAAGGGATCTTTTTGGTAGTGCAAATTTTGGACTTCTGATGAGGGCTCTGTAGCGGAACAGGCAAAAATACACGTTAAAAAAAGCAGGAAAAGGGAGGGGAAAAGAAATTTCCCCAAACCAAATCTCTCCCGCACCAAAAAATGGATTTGTTGTGCAGTGAAAAATTTGTTGAACGTTATCATAAGAAATCCTTTATATCACAGGCATTTGTGCGATGTCACGTTGTTCCATCCTCACCCCTGCGGGGGTGCAAATCAGCTCTGCGAAGCCTGATGTTCCCGAGGGAGAACCTGTTTCTGGTTGCAGAAAAGAAATTTTTAGAGGGGCCACGTAAAAAATGATTTTTCAAAGAAGCTCATAATATGTAAATTACACAAAAATTTGAAATGAAACTTTAAGGAACCTTAAATATGATACCTGCAGAAAAACTCGCACAAGCACATTTGTTAAATCAACCCATTTATGTGACGGGCAAACCCATTTCTTATACGGCTCGCGAATACGGTCTGGACCCTGCGAGCATTGACAAACTGGCGTCTAACGAAAATCCCATGGGCCCGAGTCCCAAGGGACTTGCCGCTGCGCAAAAGGCGCTGACCGAGGCAAATCTTTATCCGGATGGGGGCTGCTATGAATTGACGCAAAAAATTTGTGAGTTTCGCAAAGTGGCTTCGGATCAACTGGTGTTAGGTAACGGATCCAATGAACTTCTGGATATTATCGCTCACGTTTTTTTGGGCCCGGATACAGAAGCCATTATGGGTCAGCACGGTTTTGCGGTTTATAAACTCGCCACGCTCGCCCAAAATGCGAAGCCGGTGGTCGTTCCCATGCCTGCGCCCGATTACAACTACAATCTCGAAGCGATGAAGGCTGCGATCACCTCCAAAACGCGGGTTCTGTTTCTCGGCAATCCGAATAACCCGACGGGGACAGAACTCCCCGCAAAACAGCTCCTCGATTTTGCGAAAAGCCTCCCTGAAAATGTCGTTTTGGTGATGGATGAAGCTTACACGGAATTCATTGAAAAGGATGCTCCTGATTTTCTCCCTCTCATTGCCGAAGGGTGCCCCATCATTTGCCTTCGCACTTTCTCGAAAATTTATGGTCTCGCAGGTCTTCGCTGCGGTTACGCCATTACGCGCCCCGATATCGCGGGCCTTTTGCAGCGTGTCCGTGAACCATTCAACGTCAACAGCATCGCTCAGGTCGCGGCGACAGCCGCTTTAGATGACCAGGACTACGTGACTCTCGTGCGCGAAAACAATACGCGGGGTCTTGCGCAATTAATTGCGGGCTTTCAAAAGCTCAGACTTCCGTATATTCCGAGTCGGGCGAATTTCATTGCGGTGGGTGGTATTAAGGAACCTAAAAAAGCGTTTGAATTTTTGCAGAAGTTAGGAACCATTGTGCGTCCGCAACCTGCGATGGGTGATGTGCTCCGCATTACCGTGGGCACCGAGGCTCAGAACGCAAGGTTTCTCCGGAATCTCGAAGCGTATCTCAAAAGTTTGTAAGAAAGGACGTTGCGTTGTCCCATTACCCCGTCTGCTGTCCGAAATGAAAAAAGGTGACTAACGACACCTGAAAAGTTGTAAAAAAAATAAAAATTAACGAGTCATCCACAACACATACAGAAGCCTACATTTTTTAGATGAGCAGGATTCGTTTCACATATTTTTCGCAACGTTTGGATCGTGAAACCTTGTCTTTTGTGCTTTGCGTGAGGCATGCGGAGGGTGGCGCGCGAGCGCCAGTGCAGAGCACCGACCGGAGGCTACCCGAAAGGTGTGCGAGAGCAAGGCGATCCTTTGAGCCTTGCGAAGCTGTAGCCCATAGCTCGCCGACCCGGCGGGATGATTTTGTGAGATGAGATTCATCAGGGGCACGCCCTGCTTATTTTGTGTGTTTTACCTTCTCTTCTATTCCCGCCTTTGCAGTGGAGCTGAATCTGTGCAGGGTTTCCTGGAACTCAATTTTGGGGTCGCAAAGCAATTTTTCGAGGAGCCCCTTCCGTTTTACTCCTTTTAATTTTTAGATTGACACACTATGGATATTCGCCCCAAGCATTACGGCATTGCCCGCGTCATTTCTAAGCGTGGCTACTGCTCGCGTTCCGAAGCCGAAAAAGCGGTGCGCGATGGCCGAGTCACCTTGAATGGACATTTTGTGATGAACCCGGAAACGCGTATCCTGATGGATGCGGATATCACGCTGGATGGCGAACTCATCAACGAAGAGAAAAAGATTTATTTGGCGCTCTACAAGCCACGTGGCATTATTACCACGGCAAGCGATGAGAAGGGCCGCAAAACCGTTATGGATCTGGTGGCTCCTCTGGGACTGCCCCATATTGCCCCGGTGGGGCGACTGGATGCTGCGAGCGAAGGTTTGTTGCTGCTCACGAACGACACGGCTTTTGCAGATCGCGTGCTTTCGCCGGAACATCATTGGGAAAAAGAGTATCATGTACAAGTGGAAGGGATTCCTACGAAAGAGGACCTTCAGGTTATGGAAGACGGCATGCTTGTGCCGCCGCGCGTTTTTGGCGACAAGTCCGAACAGATGCGTGTGGAGAGTGCGACGTTTCTTAAAGAAAGTGAAAAAACGAGTTGGCTTAAAATCGTACTTATGGAAGGCAAGAACCGCGAGATTCGCCGGATGCTTGCAGAGCTCGGTTTTGAGGTACTGCGCTTGATTCGCGTACGTGTCGGCAAAGTGGAGCTCGGAAATCTGAAGCCGGGAGAAACCCAGCAATTAACTCTTGACGATATTCATGGAAAGCCCAAGCCGAAGTGGTAAATAGGGTAGAGGAGCTCGCCCTTAAAGGGTTCCCCAGTAGAGAAGCACTCCCATGGCACCTACGAAAAGTCCTCCCACCAAAGAAATTCCGTAATTGGCAAAGTTTGCGAACCGGCCCAGATGGAAAACTCCTGTATCCAGTCCGCGGCGCAGTAAGATCGCGGCGAATCCAAAAGCGATATTCGTCACCGCCATGCCGATACCAATCACAAGTGCCCCTGCAAGGGCCATGCCCGGGAGCCCATTCAAAAGACAGAAAAAAACGATTAAAGCAACCGCCGGGCAGGGGACGATGCCTGTGACAAAGGCAACCCACAGCAATTCTTTCCAAGAAGCATTTAGATTCACGGTTCCTTCTTTTTTCGGGGCACTTAAAAAGCTTTTGATGGAGATAGCGATAAGTAGAATACCAGTGATGATAATAAGCAGGTAACTCGCTTTTTCGATGCCCACCCGACTGAGTTCAAAAGTGGGAAAAACAGTTGCCCGCGCGAGGCCATAGAGTACAAACAAAAGAATGACCGCACTGAAAGTGTGAATCAGCGTAATGGATGCTCCGAGAACAAATCCTTCACGAAAGCGACCGCGCCGCGCAAGAAAATAGCCCGCGACAATGGTTTTGCCGTGACCTGGCCCCAGCGCATGCAAAAGTCCGTAGATAAAACAAATCAACAGAAAAAGACTGATGGTTTCGAAATGACCATTGTGCAGATTATCCACTTGGTGAGCAATTTTTTCACGCAATATTTTCTGGGTGTCAACCAATTTTGCCCAAAGGACACTGTTGGTGAATAGGTTGTTGTTACTTTTTACTTGGAGCGCGGGCACCACAACGACACTTGTTACTGTGGGTAGAGGCGTTTCTTGTGCGGGTGTAGCTTTGAAATCAAAATGTTTTTGCACCACATCGGCAGTGGCGCAGGTACACAGAAAAAGCAGACAAAAAAGCAGAACAGAATGTTTCATGGGACTTTTCGGAATCGGATGTAGATTCCCTGAATCTGAGAGGAAAATCCATCAAATAGCGTCATTCCTTTAAGACTATCTACAAAATATTCCACATCCAGATTGGAGGGCGCATTGATTTTACTTTTATTGAGATCCGGAGTGATTTGAATGTAATTGGTGGGATCAGTTACCGCAAGGAGTAGCATGGTGTAGTTTTTGCTTGCAGGGATGTCAAAACGTGTCAAAAATAGGAGTATCAACTTCCCTTGTTCGAAAGAGGCTGTGAAATTAGTTATTTGAGAAGGAGTGACAAATTTTGACCCTAAAGCTAAATAATTGTAATAACTGAATTTGAAAATGGGAGGTAAAATAATTTTTTGAAGTGCTTTGGTTTCTTCGGAGTTGAGTTTGCCGTCTTTGTCTTTATCCACGCTCTCCAACATGGCTTTGCTATACAATTCGTCAAAGACCCAATGATTTTGAACGCCTTCAAAGCCTTTCTCATTAAAGACCAGATTTGCTTCAGCATCCATAAAAATATGCGGGTGGGCAAGGGCGAGAGTTGCACTTAGCAGTAAAAAAGCGAAAGAACAGCGAATCATAGCCTTAATCTACATTGCGAAACGGAAATAGAACTTGGGGGAAGTGATTTTCGTTCTCAAGTTTCTGTGACATTTCTAAATTTTCGGTATGTCCTTATCTTTTTATAATACCGCTAGTCGCCGCAAGGAACTGTTTACACTCCCTGAAGGCGAAGATACGGTTCGCATTTATTGCTGCGGACCCACAGTTTACCATTTCGCCCATATTGGTAATTTGCGCACTTACCTTTTTGAAGATGCGCTCCGCCGCACTCTCGAATATTATGGCTATAAACTCAAGCACATCGTGAACATTACGGATGTGGGTCATTTGACGAGTGATGAAGATGAAGGCGAAGATAAAATGGAAAAAGGTGCTGCGCGTACGGGTAAAACGGTATGGGAAGTCGCCAATTTTTACACCAAAGCTTTTATGCAGGATTGGCATCTTTTGAATATCGAAGAGCCGACCTTGTGGTGCCGCGCCACGGATCATATCGCCGAGCAGATCGATCTTGTGAAAACACTCGAAGCAAAAGGTTTCACGTACCGCACTTCGGATGGTATTTACTTTGATAGTCTCAAGTTCCCGCGTTATGCGGACTTTGCTCATCTGGATGTGGAAAATTTGCAAAAAGGCTCCCGCATCGACATGGGAGAAAAACACTCTGCCACGGATTTTGCACTGTGGAAATTCAGCCCTACCGATAAGAAACGCGCCATGGAATGGGATAGCCCCTGGGGCATTGGGTTCCCCGGCTGGCACATCGAATGCTCGGCCATGGCCATGCATCACTTGGGTCCTACGCTGGATATTCACTGCGGCGGTTCCGACCACATTCGGGTGCATCACACCAATGAAATAGCACAAAGTGAATGCGCTACAGGCAAGCCGTTCTCCCGCTTTTGGATGCACGGCGAGTTCCTTCGTATGGGGGCTTCGGACAGCAAAATGAGCAAGAGCTCCGGTGAATTTTTGACTGTGGATCTTTTGTGCGAAAAAGGATTTAATCCGCTGGACTACCGCTTATTCGCTCTCACGAGCCACTACCGCAACTATTTGAATTTCACTTGGGAAGCCTTGGAAAGCGCTAAGGAATCGCTTAAATCCTTGCACAAAAAGACCGACCTTCTCATCGGGAAAGCCGGGGAAATCAAATCCAAAGAGGCGCTCGATTGGCAGGCTCAGTTCAAGGATGCTATCGGTGACGACTTGAATATGCCCAAGGCTCTCGGTATTTTTAACAACGTTCTCAGAGCGGATCTTGTTGAAAGTGAAAAAGCCGCTCTTGTCTCTGATTTTGATAAGGTACTCGGACTTCGTCTGGATATTCCCCGCGAAGACTATGAAAAAAAGGCTGAAGGGATGGATGCCGCCGAAATTGAATCCTTGATTGCCCAGCGCACCGAGGCTCGCCAAGCGAAGAACTGGGCCGAAAGTGACCGCATTCGCGATCTCCTTGCAGATAAGGGCTTTGTCATTAAGGATAGTCCGCAAGGCACTACCTGGACTCTGAAATAAACCAAAGTTGAAACAATATAAAAGACCGATCTCAAAGAGACCGGCCTTTTTTTTGAGGGGGAACTTTTTTTCTTATCCCAGAGCTTGAAGTAAAAGGTATGCGCCAGCACCGGCAAAGAAACCAAGCAACGCAAAGGGGGCGATCCAGCGAAGATACCAACCGAAGGATATTTTTTCGATGCCCATGGTGGCGACACCTGCGGCAGAACCGATGATCAGAATGCTACCACCGGTACCCGCGCAGTAGGCTGTAAATTCCCACAGCAGAGAATCCATAGGGTAAGCGGATAAATCATACATCCCCATAGTGGCTGCCACCAGCGGAACGTTATCCACCACAGAACTCAGTATCCCAATTGCCATCACAATGATTTGGAGATTGCCTATTTTTTGTTGTAGCATACCAGCAAGGGCTCCCAATTGTCCATTCGCTTCGAGCACGCCGACCGCAAAAAGAATACCTGTAAAGAATAGAATGCTGGGAAGATCCACTTTGGTGAGAAGACTTGAAATGCCGAATTGTTTAACGGTCTCATTGTCTTTTTTGCGGAGAAGAATTTCAGTGAGGAACCAAAGGAAACCGAGAGAAAGAAGCATCCCTACATAAGGAGGAATGCCAAATACGGTGCGATAGATAGGTACTAAGACAAGTCCGCCGATACCACTGATAAAAACTAAATTCCGATCCCAGTGAGAAGCCTTTTTCCGCTCCAATTCTTTCTGTTCTGCAATAGAACGCACAGGGCCTTTCAATATCCGAGTGACCAACAAAAGTGGTACCAGCAAATTCAAGATACTCGCAATGCCCACACGCTCCAAGATTCCCAAGGCCGAAATTTGGCCGCCAATCCAGAGCATGGTCGTTGTCACGTCCCCAATGGGGGATGCTGCACCGCCCGCATTCGCAGCGATAATAATCATACCGGCAAAAAATTTGCGATCTTTCGGTTTGGACAGAAGCTTGCGAGTTAAAGTCACCATCACAATTGCCGTTGTCATGTTATCAAGAACTGCCGACATAAAGAAAGTAATCCAAGAGATGATCCACAACAGCGTGCGCAAATTATTGGTTTTAATGCGCGATGTGATTATACTAAAGCCATCATAGGAATCCACCACAGCGACAATTGCCATAGCACCCATCAAGAAGAATATAATGGATGACACACTTTCCAGAGATTTGGATAATTCGCTTGAAGCTGCGACAGTATCGCCGGAAACGATAAACCACAATAACCACAAAAACGATCCAAGCACCAGTGCCGAGGCGGATTTATTGATTTTGAGCGGATGTTCTAGTGCGATCATCGCATAGCCGATCACAAATAGAACTGGAAAAATTGCCATCATAAAGATCTCCTAAAGGCTCAAAAATGGAGTGAAAATATAATATTTAGCGAGGTCCACATATTTAAGTTTATACGAATAAAAGCCCGATTTCTTACAATTTTGGAGTTTTATTACATTTGGGAACGCTTGTCAAAGGGAAGCCTCTCTATTTTATAAGGTTCTTTAAATAAGGATCGAGCTTATTAACCGATATTTATTCCCAAAACGGATTTGAATATTGAACCGATGGCGAAAGAGACTCCCGTTACGATAATGCACAGAACGAGCATTTCCGTGAAGCGTTGCTTAAACGATAGATCTTTTGCCACGGAGATGTAAAAGTTAAATGCGAAAATAATGGAAACCACGATTGCGAACATACATCCAAGAGCCGGAATGGCCATGTCATTCGGGAAAATAAAATAAGGCGTGACCATGAGAGCCACAGTCACAAGGTACATGACACCCGTGTAAAGCGACGATTTGAGAGCATCTGCATTGCCGTCCGCTTTGGAGGACAAATAAGAGGATGCTGTCATGGAAAGCGTTGCTGAAATTCCTGTAATGAGTCCTGCGAGAGCGACAATTCGTGTATTTTGCATCGCAAAGGTGAACCCGGCAAGTGCTCCTGTGAGTTCCACCAACGCGTCGTTCATGCCAAGCACCATGGCGCCTACATATTTGAGTCGCTCTTCATCAAGCATTCTCATGAGGATTTTTTCGTGTTCCACTTCATCGGAAAGTATTTGGGCTGCGGCAGGGACTTCCGATTCTAATTTCGTATAAATTGCAATATCATTGGTTTCGCCTTTTTCCAAGTACTTCACCATAAACGTAAATCCCAGAAGTTGAGTCAACAACGAGATCCAAAATACTCGCAACCTATTCGGCTTTAGACTTTTGCTGGTATAACTGGCCCACACAGCGGCATGTTTCGTTTCATCGTAGGCAAGTTGGAGTAATATTTTCTGATTATTACCGATAGTGCGCTGTGCGATTCTTGTATAAATTGCAGAACTATCCATCTCTTGCTGTTGCATTCTAAGGATTATGTTGTAAGAAGTGGTGCTCAATTGGGAAGTATTCATGGTGATAAAAATAGAATAGAAATGTGAGAGATGAGTATATATTAATAGAACATTTCCAGGTGAAGGAGCAGTAATGGTTCGTGCCGTTCGTACCCGTGAGCAAGGGACGTCTTTAGTCCAGAAAATCAGACGTATGAAAGTGGATCTATTTTTGGATCTATTGATGCCTCTCGCGTTCTTTTTGTCCGCTGTTTGGTTCTGGGCCGAATTTATCGACCGTTCTTGGCCTAATGTGGTTTTTGTCGTTCTTTGGTCAATTGCGAGCATTCTTCTGGTTTTACGGGCTATTTGCTGTTATCGCAACAAAAGTTGTTTCATTTCGGGTTCAACCCAACAAGTAGAATTCGCTCAGCGAGTTATGAATAGACTCGATCTTCTGCAAAATGAATCGACTCATGTTTACCATAATATTTTTGTAGACGGTTCTATCATTGATCACTTAATTATAAGTACGCGTGGAATTTTTACGATCACCATGAAAATTTATAATCACAATCATGGTCATAAACTTGTTTTTCGTCGTGGGGTTCTTTTCTTTAATGGTCGCCTGTATGATAGTCTGCTACGTCAAATGGACTGCCATTCCCAATGCTTTCGTGAACATATAGAAATGGCCATGGGAAAAAATTATGGGATCCGTAAAACGTCTATTGTTATTGGTTGTTATGTAGAAAATTTAGATGCTGATCTGGGAATTTCCGACCCTGAACCGGAATACAGAATTTTCAACGAAAATGCTTTCTTTTCTTTTTTTCAAAAAGAAGAAGAGATTCTTCCACTTGAAGAAGTGCAAAATATTGTGTCCAAATTTGAAGCTTGGCAGCTCACACACGCCCTCTGATCTCTATTGTAAACTGTCTTTACTCCATTCTACTTGATTGGGGCGCTGAAGCTGGTATAGGAGCTGCATCCAAGTGGTATCTTGCGTTCCTGTAAAGAACATAACCTCATCAAAAAGGCCTTTGATCATAGGGTCGCCACCGATGGTGGGGGACACGGAACTTTTAAATCCATTACCCAGCTTAAAGTCTGTATCCTGAAGAACAGAGCCATCGAGGAGTATACTGATGTGTTTGTTCTTGATAATTACAGCGTAGTGATGCCAAGTATCATCCAATAACACGGCTGCGCCACGGATTGTGGTATCCACGACAATACCTGAATCGGACTTCACCGAGATTTCTACACCAATGGAAGTGTATTTGTTATTGACCACTTGCTTGATCACAAAACCTACACCGTCCTCCATTGCTGAGATAAGGACGACGTTGCTGTCTTCACCAAAAGCCGTGCTCGAAAGTTTCACCCAGAAAGCTAAACTCATGGCACTTGAATCAACAAAGGCTTCAAAATCAGTCATCACATAGGGTGAGGCTGTTGTGGTCATATTAAGAGCATTACCCCAGACACCCGTTGTATATTGCTGAATCCCATCTGAAGATTCCATGTGGAGTGCATAGCGTAAAGGGCTTGCTGGGATAACTATCGACGTTTGAGTAGAATCAAAGACAAGGTAAGAGGTCGTTGTAGAGGCACTGAAATCAATTTGCGGTGCCAAGGCCCAGTAAAGGGTGGAGTCGCCCGAAATCGTCACGGCTTCTAACGGGAGAACGCGTCCCGAATCGTCCATCAGGAGAGGCGTATTGACGCTATTTGAAAGCCATAACGGGAACGGAATGGAATCGGCACCGGCGATGTATGTTTGAAGCGTGTCTGGCAATGTGCGGGTAAGGTGGAAAAGGGCTGGCCTGAAAACGCTTGTGGTGGCAAAGTACGATTTTCCAGCGAGGACGTTCCAATGGACGCTGATGCTCTCAAAGGCGAGGCTGTCTTCGGAGGCGCGGGGGCTTTTTAACACGGCGATACTGGAAAAACTTGTGGTTGGTACTTGATTTAAGGTGAGAATGTGGCGAGCTTTTGCAATTACATCGACCACTTTGCAGGTGAGAGTTCCCAAGAGACAAATGGTATCATTTTCGTTAAGGTTAAATGAAGCAATGTCAATGGCAATGTGGGCGGTCGAAATCAAGGTCGTTGTGCCGATATTTTGAGTGTCTAAAGAATCATTCCCCGTCACTTCTGCGCGCAAGTAGGCCGCCAATTCTGCTGTAGAATCTTGAATGAGAATCGCATAAATTCCTGCGGGAACACTGTCTAAAGAGAAATGCCCTTGAGCATCCGTGGTGCTTACCAATTTTATTCCCGAGCGGCTGGCGATAAAGTTTGTATCCATAAGGGACACGGTCGCGTTGGTGATGGCTGTTCCTTCACTGTTTTGAACTAGGCCCGCCACGGTTTTCCCAGATTCGGTTTCGGTGATCACCCCGGCATGGTTGTTATCATTACAGCCCACAAGGCTTAAAAAAAGAAGCGCGAGTGAGGTTGTGATGAATCGAATATTTTGGGAATAGCACTTCATTTTCCCTCCGGATCCAAGTTGGAAAAAAGATGCAAATTCATGTGGTAAACGCCATCGGGCTTTTGGGTGTCTTCACCCACAATGCGCCGCGCCTTGGCCTTAAATGCCTGAAGTTCTTCTTCCAGTTTCTGGTAAGCTTCATGGGAAAGGCTGAAAACCATAGTGGACATCACGTGCGGATTTTTAGAGGGAAACAGCAAAGCCTGTTTGGAAAGCTCAAAGCACTGCATCTGATACTGGCGAACTAATTCATCATTATTGTAGGGACCACTGGAAATAGAATCTTTGGTCGGTTTCCAAAAACCATTGTCATTTTTCCGGACAAGCTTTAAACGTTCTAGCAGGGCAAGGGAATCGGCGAGTTTACCGACAGTGACGCGGGGGAAAATACGATGAGCGACCGGAGAAAGGTTATCCGTAACGTCCATGACGTCTAGAATGGCAAAAAGGGCACTGTGGTACCATTTTGCATAATATTCATAGGCATCCGAATTTAATAGCACTTGCGGCTGGGGATGAATGCGGAGCAGGTCTTCCATGGCCTCGGTGCGGGCGGCTTCGGTCTTTGCCTGATCCAGACGCACTAGGGCTTCAAAATATTTAGCTTCTTTGCGATTCAAATTAAAAACTTCAATGAATTTCGCCACCATACGGGGCGAAACCCGTTTGCCGCGGAGAACATCGGCAAAGTAACTGCGCGTTTTGGGCAATCCTAAAAGACTACAAATTTCGGTTTTCGTGAAAGAAGAATCCTCCACGGCACGATGTTCCTGATATTCCTCAAGGAATTTTCGGAAATGAGTAAATTGAAAGATATCAGCCAAATTTTCCACGGCCATAATATAGGAATTTAATCCAATTTTGAGAACGTTCTCAAAAAGAATCCCTGAGTTTGTGGAAAATTCGTAGACTTTTAATGCACTCTCCTGCTGGGATATCATTTTTATCTTTTATGCTAAGTAGTCGAAATGAATATTACATTTAAGGTTATGTGTTTTTTATGGACGGGTTCATTTTCATAAAATGTGGACAAAAAAAGTTTAATTGGAATCAGAACGCGAAAAGAGCCCTCATTTTTTGAGAACACTCGAAGAAAGGAAAAAAGAATGCGAAATTACGTTTTTTATTTTTTCGGATTAGCGGTGGTTTCGTGTCTTGCTTGGGAATTAGCGGGCGACATTCAATATGATCACGATCCTTCGACAATTACCGAATATGATGGCAAGTATTACATCTATTCCACTGCGGAAAACGTAAACGTTATTGCTTCCAGCGATCTTATCACTTGGGCGTGGGGTTCTAAACCTTTCAAATATACCTATGGGATTCCGAGTTATATGCAGACCTGGTGTGAAAAGAGCGGGGGAGATGCTTCACCGTGGAATATTTGGGCCCCAGATATCATTGCGATGAATAATCAATATTACCTCTATTATTCGAGAAACTGCCCTTATGCGGTGACCAATAGCACAACCAATGAGCAAACGATTGTAGGCGTCGCCACCAGCAGTACGCTGGGGAACACTGATTTTGCGGATCAGGGGGCCGTGATCAGCCGCGATTTCAGTGCCATTCATTACCGCGTTATTGATCCCGCGCTATTGTTTGACCAGAGCGGAAAATTGTGGATGGCGGTGGGTTCTTTTGGGACTTCAGATGGTGCGGGGGATGCCAATGGGGGAATTCACATTTTTGAGTTGAATCCTTCGACAGGAAAACTGGCATCGGAAAGTGATAATGGAACGCGCCTCGCGGGACCTTGGATTGAAGCCCCTTACCTTGCTTACCATGAGGGCTATTATTACCTCTTTTTTAATCAGGGTCGCTGTTGCGATGGGTTGGATGCTACCTACTACATTCGTGTGGGGCGATCTACCAGTATTACAGGGCCATACACGGATTTGGATGGGGTGAGCCTTACGAATGCAGGAGGTTCTTTGTTTATGGGTCTTGATATTTTTGCGAATTATAATGATCAGAGTCCGAGTTCGCCTAAGGCAAATCAAGGGAAAATCGGCCGTGAGCTGGGGCCGGGTCATGTGGGCTTCTTTAGAACCCATGAGGACATTGAGGTGTTCAGTTATCACTATTATGATACGCGGTTTTCGGGTCGTTCCACTTTGGGGATTCGTCCTCTAATTTGGGGAGCTAATGGCTGGCCCCGTTTTGGCTGGGATTTGGTAGATGGAGTGTATGCGATTGGCGGCAACAATTTTTTAGGGGTGAATTCGACTTCGGCAACGGCTCCCGTATTTTCTTCTTGGGAAGGCACCAATTTGCAACTTTGGAATCTCAAACGCGTTGCGGCCAATCAATTTAGCCTGACCAATGTGCAAACAGGCAAATCTCTTGGCATTACGAACGGGGCGGTGGCGCTCGGGAATTACAGTGCCTCCAATGCCTCTTTTCGCTGGAAACCTCGTCAAAGAAATGATCGCCGCTGGGATTTTGTGAATGTTTCTACAGGGGGCACGCTTACCACACAAAGTCAGTGGGTCACTCCTGCGGGGCTTTTCTACATCAAAAATCAGTACAGCGGTATGATCGCGACCGTCACGAATTCAAATACTTCTACACAGGTGACACAGGCATCCTCTGCAACTACCGATATTCAAAAATGGCGCTTTGTCCCCACCTCTGATGGTTACACTCAAGTGATCAACGTTTCCACGGGGCTCGCCATGGAACTCACGGGGACAGGCACCGCAGACAATACGAAAATTGTTCAAAATACGGTAAGTTCTTCGAATGCGCAGAAATGGGCCTTTGAACTTCTGCCGGATTCTTCATGGCGCATGATTAACAAAGCAACAGATAAAGTAATTCAAATGGCTTCCAATACGCTGGGCGCGGGTGCTGTGCAGATGAAGTGGCTAAGTACGCGGGAACAGCAGTGGGCTCTTACCAATATTGTCCAGACTAATGTGGATCTGTCCAAAGATTGTGCGGGCGTTTCGGATGGCGTAGCGTACACGGATGGGTGTGGGCGTTGTGTTGGAGGTACCACGGGCCTTGTCGCGTGCGGAAGTGTATTCCAGGCGGAAGATTTCTGTACGGTGACAGAGGGTGCTGAGGAAACCTCTCACGCGGGGTATTTGGGCGAAAGCTATTTGAATTTGGACAATGTGGCGGGATCCTCGGTAAAATATGCCGTGAACGCCGCTACGGCGGGGGCAACAACGCTTTATACCCGCATGGCGAATGGCGGAAGTTCTCCACGGGAAATGAGCGTTTCGGTGAATGGCAATGCCCCTATGACGAATGTGACAGCCCCGGTCGGCTCGTGGACCACTTGGGAAACCCAAGAGACGAATATTACGCTCTCTGTAGGGCACAATGAAATTGTTTTTACTTCAGTGAGCAGTGATGGGGCGGCTAATTTGGATTTGTTTGCCTTTTCTTTGACGGATGTTACGGTAGGAAATTGTGATGGATTCTCTCGTTTAGAGAATAGAAGTCCTATCACGGGTTCTATTCAAATGCATGAAAATAATCTGGTTCTGCCTATGGGGATGGCTTCTGTTGGTGCAGAGGTGCGTCTTTTTCAAATGAATGGCAAATTAGTGACTACGTACAAAACGGCGAAAGGACAAAATTTATTGACATTTAAGGTGCCTCCGGGACTTTATTTTTTAAAAGTGAAGGCGCGGGGATACGTTTCACAACTGAAGAACGTAGTTTTTTATTAGTCTCTCTCTCTTGAATCTGAAAAGCTCATCTTCTAGGTGGGCTTTTCTTTTACCCTCCTAAAAATGGATTTGTGAGTTTTTACTCCTCCCTTTGCTTTCGGCGAACTCTGCCGATTTTAGCTTGCTCATTGTCCGTGAAAAATCCTATGGGTGTGCGGTACAGGTTGCTAGTTAGGGTGAAAATGGTATTTTTTGAATATTCTATCCCTTGCGAAAGGCTATCTTACCTAATTTTATGTTGTTTTGAATTGGAGTTGTTCGATGAATGAAAAAAGAATGGAATATGTGGGTTTCTGGTCCCGGGTGGGGGCGACGCTCCTCGATTGGTTGATTCTTTGGCTTTTGTCGTTGCCGTTCCTTCTTTTTTCTGGAAACTTTTTTTTCTTTGAAGACTCTTCTTTTATTCACAACAATTTTTGGTTCAGCGCTCTTCCGCCTGCGATTTATGTGATTTTATTTTGGAAGTCTTCGTGGCAGGGGACGCCCGGAAAACGGATGATCCGCGCCCGAATTGTGGACGCGAAAACGGGGAATCCGGCGACTCTGTTACAGTGCATTGCGCGCTATTTGTGTTATTTCGTTTCGGTGGTGCCTCTGTTTTTGGGCATTATCTGGGTGGCTCTGGATGCAAAAAAGCGCGGTTGGCACGATCTGATCGCGGGGACTGTTGTCGTCCGCGAGAAAAAGAAATCGGAGATTGTGGAGTTTTCGGAAGCGAAAACGGAGGATGTGCCGCAAGAGGATGTTTTCATGCACATGCCACCTCCAGAAAAGCCAGAGGATAATATTCCTCCTGAAGACCCCAAGCCCAATGATTCCCTTTAGGCTTCGCCTATTTTGTTTTTCTCGCCTTGGATTCATTGACGATTTTTGTCATTCTCAAAAGTTACATTTTATTTAGAGTGTCTTGGGAACCCCCGATGTCCCGCTTTTTGAATAAGGAATTTTCATGGTAGCAAAGCAAGGCCTTCGCCTTTTACACACATCCGATTGGCACTTAGGCAATACCATTGGGGATAAGGATCGTTCGCACGAATTTAAGGCGTTCCTCGATTGGATGCGGGCGCAAATCGTGGACAATGCCGTGGACGTTTTGATCATCGCCGGAGATGTTTTTGATGTCTCTAGCCCGGGGAGTAAAATTCAAGGTTTGTATTACCGGTTTTTGGCGAGCTTACAGGGGACGTGTTGCCATGATGTAGTTGTCGTTGCCGGAAATCACGATTCGCCCTCGCTTTTGGATGCTCCCAAGGAAGTGCTCTCCGCGTTGCAGGTGCACGTGGTGGGAGCTATTGATAGAGAAAATTTAGGGAAAGAAGTGTTTGTGATTCGTGACGAGACCGAGACCCCTCTCGGCATTATTTGTGCGGTACCCTATCTTCGCGAAGGGGATTTGCGTTTTGCGGCACCTGGTGAAACCGATCGGGACGTGCAAAAGCTGGTGGTCGAAGGGACGCGCGCTCATTACCGTCGGGTGGTGGATTTGGCTTTGGAGGAACGAGCGCGATTGAATGCCCCTTTGATTCCGATTATCGCCACTGGGCATTTGTTTGCAGCGGGGGTGAGTCATGGTGATGATGATGGGATGCGCGCCGTGGTGGGCAATTTAGGGCTTATTGAAGCTTCCGCTTTCCCGGAGGAACTCGCTTATGTGGCTCTCGGGCACATTCATCGTGCGCAGTGTGTTTCCAAGCGGGATGACATTCGGTATTCGGGAAGTCCTTTTCTGATGGGCTTTGATGAAATTGGGCAAAAACGTCTGGTTCACTTGGTGGATTTTGAACCGGGAAAGGCTTGTTCTGTAAAAGATATTGACGTGCCTTCGTGGCAGGCCTTTGTGCGCATTCAGGGTGATTTGAAAGCTATTCGAAATCGCATTCAGGAGTTAAAGCTTGCGGGTTCCACGGCGTTTGTAGAAATTATTTATAACGGTGCTGAGAAAGTGGGCAATTTGAATTCCCAGCTCATGTCCGATTTGCAAGAGGCCTCTTTTGTCGTGGTGCGCACGCGGAATAACGGGGCCATTCAGGAAGGAGTTCTTCTGGATGAATATGTGCAGGATCTTTCTGAATTTACAGAAGAAGAAATATTGAAGCGGGTATTCGATAAAAATAATGTGGGCGAAGCACAGCGCACCGTACTTTTGGAAGCGTTTCGGGAAATAGTGCGGGCCGTCAATGAAACGGATGAGGGTTAACCACTATGAGAATACGGAACGTACGCTTTAAGAATATTAATTCCCTCGCTCATGAATGGGAACTAGACTTTACCGCAAAAGATTTTACAGCGAATGGTCTTTTTGCCATTGTGGGTCCTACAGGGGCGGGCAAAAGTTCCATTTTAGATGCGATGGTGCTTGCGCTTTATGGGCGTACGCCTCGCCAGGTAAGTCTCACGAGTGAAAACCTCGTGATGACGCAGGGTTTTGGGGATTGTTTCTCTGAAGTGCAATTCGAAATTAACGACTCGGAATATCTCGCCCGCTGGGAACAAAAAAGAGCTCGCAACAAAAGCGATGGCACGTTGCAATCTCCACGGCGCTTACTCTCTAAAAAAGTAAACGGCCAATGGGAACCCCAAACAGAAAAAATAGCGGAAACGGAAACTGCGATTAAAGAAATTGTAGGTCTTGATTACGATCAGTTTACGCGCGCGGTTCTTTTACCTCAGGGGGCGTTTAATCGTTTTCTCGTGAGTGATGATAATGAACGTGCGGCCATTTTGGAAAAAATCTCGGGAGCTACGAAGTACCGCGATATTTCAAAAAAAGTTTATGAACGCGCTCAAAAAGAAACGGAGCTCTTGGATCGTTTACGTGCGAGTCTCGGCGATTTAACAATAAAGGATGAAACCAAAGAAGCGAATGCGCGTGAACGTTTTGGCGTATTGGTAAAGTCTTTGGAAGAGAATAAATTGGCCACAGATCAAGTGGATGCGGCACTTCGCTGGCTCACCGAGGTGAAAAATCGCGACTCGGATTGCGCAAAGATCAGAAACGAGTTAGAGGTTTTGCAAAATCAAGATAAGGCGCTGGAACCGGAAAGACAAAGATTAGAACGGGCGAATTTGGCGTTGAGCCTGGATGCGGAATATTCAAAGCTTTCGCAAACGCGGAAGACTATTGCTGAGAAAACCAAGACGCGCACCGACCATGAAACGCAACGTCTTCAGTTGTCTCTCGATGTAGCGACCGCGCGGACGCTTTGGGAAGAGGCTGTCATTCATCGAAACTCTGTAGAAGAAGGCCGCAAAAAAGCGGAACCGATCTGGGATAGTGTTCAAAAATTGGATTCCGATATTGCACAAAAGAAAAAACGGGTACTGGAACTCCAACCGGATTTAAATGCACGGGATGCAGAGATTAAAAAAGGCCGCGAAACGGTAGCAACTATTGAAACTGCTATTTCCACGCTTCAAAAAAATGAAATCACAGCGCGGGAGTACATTCAAAAATACCCGCAGCATGAGACTCTCCCGAACGCTTTCAGTGGACTTGATGTCCGTTTAATGCAATTTGAAAAAGAAAAGAACGCACTCCAGACAAAAGAAAAAGAATGGGATGCGGCGGCAAACGATGTAGAAGTAAAAAAGAAAATTTTCTTTGCAGAGAGTGAATCTTTAAAAATCGCCGAAGAGGCTAAAGAAAAATGTCTCGCGAGTGATCTTGATAAAGTGGCGCGTGTATTGCGGAGTACGCTATGCGAGAATGAAGCGTGTCCTGTCTGCGGCTCTCTGAATCACCCGGTACAGCGAACAGAAACGGATTCCGCTCATGCCTCTGGCGTTTTCAGTGTCGTAGAAAAATTGGATCGTCTGCAAAAAACTTGCGATGCCGCTCGTGATAAAACGCTTTTAGCAAAATCGGTTTTGGAAACGGCAACGTTACGCGCCGCCGATTTAAAAAAAGAAATAGATTCGGCAAGAGCCCTGCTGGGTGAATCGCGAGTTGTTCTTTTGCAAGATCTGACCGTTTTTGGTTTTTCCGAAAATGCATTGGAAAATGTATCTGCCACACGGGAACAACTTAAAAAGTGGAGTGAGAACTGGACTAAATGTAAATCGCTATTGGAACAAAGTGCGAGGGATTTGGATACGCATCAAACGCGTCTTGCCCTTACCAAGGCAGCTTTGGAGCGGGAACTAGATTTGTATTTGCAGCTTTCGAAAAAACGAGATTCGATAGAGGCGGAGTGTTTGGCGGTGGCAACGCAACGCAAGGTTATTTTTGGCGAAAAGGAAGTCGATAAAGATCGTCGCGAATGGGATCAAAAAATAGAGGCTGCTCTTGCGATTGAAAAGCAAAAACAGGAAACTCACGCAACGCAAGTGTTAAAGACAACGGAATGCAATTCAAAGATCCAGGCATTAAGTGAGGAATTGGAACGCCTCAGCCCGGAATGCAGTGCTCTCGAAAAGAATTTTACGCAAAGCCTTTCTACAAAGAACTTCGAATCGGAACCGGCCTTTTTGGAAGCCCGCTTGGAGGAGCCTTCTCGCGAGACTTTATCTCGAAAGATTGTCACCATACGAGAGGCTCTCGCGAACAAGAAAGGCGCTCTCAAAAATGCTCAGGAATCTTTGCTGACTCTTCAGGAAAAAGCTTTGACCGACAAAGAGTCTCCGCTGTTAGAAAAGGAGCGATTCGAACTCACAGAAAATGCAAAAATTCTGAGTGAAGAAAAAACAACTTTAGAAGTCTTTTTGAAAATGCAAGCGGAAAATAAAATTCGTCAGGAACAGCTCCGAAAGGAAATTTTTGAGCAGCAAGCGCAACAAACGATTTGGGAAGATTTAAATAAACTCATCGGTGCCGCGAAAGGGGATAAGCTGGTGAAATTTGTACAGGGGATCACTCTCGGTATTTTAACTGCCGAAGCCAATAAGCGATTGAAAAATCTGAATCCGCGCTATGCCTTGAAATGCGACAGCGAACGGTTGGCGTTGAGCTTGGTGGATAAGGATTTTGATGAAGTGCGCCCCACGAGCAATATTTCGGGCGGAGAATCTTTCCAGGTTAGTTTGGCTCTTGCGCTTGGGCTTTCTTCTATGGCAAGTAATCGCGTGCGGATTGATACGCTCTTTTTGGATGAAGGCTTTGGAACGCTCGATTCTCGCACGTTGCAGATGGCCATTCAGACACTTGCGAATTTGCGCGAAGAGGGTGACAAGCTGGTGGGGGTGATTACCCATGTGGAAGCACTTAAAGAAGAAATTGAGGTGCGTATTGCGGTGATGCCTTGCGGAAACGGTTATAGCTCGCTGCAAGGGCCGGGCGTGCGAATGATCTCTTAATGTTACCGCCAAAAATTCATTCACGGTTCAAGAACCTATGAAGAAGGAATAACCGCTTTGCAGAGCTTGCAAAACAGGCTACTCAAAACTCGCTTTTTACTTCACCAACGCTTCTGTGTCAAGAGCGATCAGTAGTTCTTCATTGGTGGCGATCACCATGGCGATCGGGGTAGATCCTTCTCTGGAAATAATGCCCCCGGATTCCTTACCATTCTTCGCATTGCGCGCCTTATCAATTTTGAAACCGAGAATGGAAAGGCTTTCAAGGGTCGTTTCACGGACAACACGACTATTTTCTCCAATGCCGCCGGTAAAAATCAGGGCATCAAGAGTGGGGAGAGCCATGGCGATGCCGCCGATTTCGCGCGCAAGTTTGTAGCAAAAAACTTCGAGAGCAATTTTGGCCCCTTCGTGGCCTTCGCTTGCAGCTTGGGTCAATGTGCGCATATCGTTGCTGAGGCCAGAAAGCCCGAGGAGACCACTCTCTTTGTTGACGAGCTTGTCCAAACGGTCAATATCAAAACCGAGTTTCTTGTTCAAAAAGAAAAGAATGGCGGGGTCCAGTGAACCCGAACGTGTGCCCATTACCAGGCCATCAAGAGGCGTAAAACCCATCGTGGTGTCTACGCATTTGCCACCGCGAATGGCGGCAGCCGAAGACCCGTTCCCTAAATGAGCGGTAATGCAATTTAAGTCCTCAGGATTTTTTCCGAGGAGTCGCGCGGCTTCGGCACTTACGTAGCGGTGTGAAGTCCCGTGAAAACCATAGCGGCGAATTTGAAGTTCTTCGTAATACTTGTAAGGAATGCCATACAAGAACGCTTTCCGAGGCATTGTCTGGTGGAACGCGGTGTCAAAGACTGCCACTTGGGGGAGCGTAGGAAAATATTTTTTGGCAACTTCCATACCCATGGCGTGGGCGGGTTCGTGAAGTGGCGCAAATAAAGTGATGCTTTTGATGTAGTCAATCACTTCTCTGGTTACCGGAGCGGAGGTGATGTATTTACCTCCATGCACCACGCGGTGACCGATTGCTTCAATGGTATCAATCAGATTTTCAGTCTTTAAAAAGTCTTGCATGGCAGCGATCGCTTCCACATGAGTGGGGGCGTCGATCATGGTATCGATTTTACTTGTGGGGCCTTGGGCCTTGATGTGACCGTTGACTCCGATATTTTCGACTAAGCCGCTAGAAATGGCTTCATGGGTCGCCGTGTCAATGACCGCAAATTTTACGGAAGAACTTCCACAGTTGAGAACTAGAACACGCATAATAGACCTTTTTGAAATCAAAAAATGTGTTTTAGGCGTGGATCTCTAACAAGTCAAAAGTGGCGGTGAGGGAACCAGTAATCTCGCAATACTTTGGTATTAACGGGGTCGCCTTGCTACACAAAGTTATTAATTCTTATGAATTTAATTTTGAAAAATCACTGTTTTATTACATTTAAAGCATGTTTATATGGATTACCCAACTTGACGAGCGCGTTACCCGTTACTGGTTAGCTCATCGTTTTTCAAAAAGAATAGATTCTCTTTTTCGTTTTTATACACGAATGGGCGATGGTTACATTTGGAGCTTGGTGATTGCTTATGTGTTGATTCGTTACGGCGGGGTCTTTTTCTCAAAAATTGTGATTCAAGTGCTTATCTCCTTGTTGGTGTGCCTCACCCTTTACTGGGTCATTAAATTGTGTATTCATCGTCGTCGCCCTTTTGATGTTATCGATGAGGTGAAGTCTCTTATTGCGCCTCTCGATAAATACAGTTTCCCTTCGGGTCACACAATGAATAACCTTGCTATTGCAGCAACGGTGTGCGCTTTTGCTCCAGAGGTGGGTTGGATCATGGTGCTTCTGCCTTTGACTTGGGGCTTATTGCGGGTCTATTTTGGAGTGCACTGGCTTTCGGATGTGGTCGGTGGTTTTTGTCTTGGAATTCTCAGTTTTTTCATTGCCGATAAATTGTGGAATGTGTTTGGTTCTACGATTGTGAATTTTTTATTAGGTTTCCAATGCCGTTTGTAAGTCTTTCAGAAGTAGTTGCCACGCGACAAAAAGGGGAACAACTGGCCCTTTTGATTCGCCATGCAGAACGTCGACATATTTTGCCGACTGATGCGGATTATGGGGCTCACGTGCGGATCACGGAGCAAGGGCATGAACAGGCGACAAATGTGGGCAAAGCATTGACCTCTTTTGCTTCCGCTCAATATTTTTCGAGCCCGGTGATGCGTTGCCGTGAAACCGCTTCGACAATTGCAAAAGCCCGAGGTGATGAGGCTTTTGATCTTCCAGAAAAGGTAATCCCGATTCAACGGCTTGCAGAATTTTACGTGGCGGATTTTAAAGAATACGAAAGGTTACTTCGTGAGGGTTTTTACGAAGCAATTTGTGATTATTTGGATACCGGGGAATACCGTGGCTTTTTACCTATTGCAGAAGCTTCGCAAGAACTTTTAAATTTGGTTGTTGAAAATTCGACAGAAGCTTTGAACGTTTTTGTTTCTCACGATGCGTGGATTGTTCCCTTCCTCACCCATTTTACCGAAGTTCGCTTTGCCCCCAATCGATGGATGAATTTCCTCTCTGGCGCAGCCATCTTCCTCTCCGAAAAAACGCTCCCGCGGATCATCCCCGTGGCAGGACTCGGTGACGGTTATTTAAGATTTTAAATTCGCTCTATGAAGGATCCACAAAAAGGACTCTCCGAAGAGAGTCCTTTAAAATTTCACAATAGGGGCCCAATAGTGCTTACGCCACAAAAGCTTCGTAGATGGCCCCAATCGCTTTTTCCATTTGGTTCTCGTCCACACCGACGATAATATTGATCTGGGAAGAGCCTTGGTCAATGATGCGCACGTTGATCTCGTCCTTCGCAAGGGCTGTGAAAAGCTTTGCGGCGATACCCACTTTATTGGTCATGCCGTGTCCCACAGTAGCGATTAATCCAATACCGGGGAACACTTTAATGCGATCTGGGCGCATCTGGAGTTGAATATCTTCAAGGACGGTTTCTTGCACCGCAGCAAGGGCCTTCGTATCCACCACGATACTCATGGAATCAATGGCACTCGGGCAAAGTTCGTAAGAAAGTCCTTCGTTTTCAAGAACGGCCAAAATACGGCGTCCAAAACCGATTTCCTTGTTCATCATGCCTTTCTCGATGTAAATCATCGAGAAACCCTTACGGCCTGCAACACCTGTAATTGTGCGTTTCGTTTCAGCTGGGGTTGGCCCGATAATGGTACCCGCATCTTCCGGCCTATTTGTATTACGAATGTTGATAGGAATGTTCTTCGCCCGGCATGGTGAAATAGATTCATCGTGTAAAACGCTTGCCCCGGAATAGGAAAGCTCGCGGATCTCGCGATAGCTCACATACTCGATGGGGAGTGCTCCTGCAACAATACGGGGGTCTGCCATGAGCATACCAGAAACATCGGTCCAGTTTTCATAGCACGAAGCTTCAAGGGCATTCGCAAGAATGGCCCCTGTGATGTCAGAACCACCGCGTGAAAACGTCTTCACTTGACCCTGCAGATCAGAACCATAAAAACCAGGCACCACATAAAGAGTGTTCTCGTCAGAAAGAGAGGCGGCAATATCGACGTAGCTCTTTGCGGTGACACGGTATCTATCGTCAAAGGCAATCATAGGGAACGCATCGACGAAAGTGGCTCCGAGGTATTCTGCCATAATACGCGCGCAAAGGAACTCTCCACGGCTTACCAGAAAATCAGTAGTCACATCGGGGTCTTGACTTTTGAGCTTTTTCTCAAGCGCATCCAAATCATTAGTCACATGGGTTGTGATCCCTAAGTCCGTGCAAATGCCGAGATAGCGTTCACGAATCAAAGTCCAAGGGGTGGAAAAATCCAAACCTTTAGAAGCCAAATCGTATGTGCTATAGAGCAAGTCGGTGAGTTTGGTTTCTTTGGAATTGCGTTTCCCCGGAGCCGAAACGACGATCACTCGACGTTTCTTATCGGCGGTCACAATAGCTTTAATTTTCTGAAACTGAGTAGCGTCAGCGACGGAGCTACCGCCAAACTTACATACGATCTTTTTTGTCATGGTAACGTCTCTCTTTGGAGGTGTTCATTGCCGGTTTGTAAAAAAACTTTAGGCATATGTAAAAATAGCAATAGAAAAGAAAACAGAAAGAGGGTTCGTGCGTTATTATGGCGGAGGATGCAAACATTGAATTTAATGAACGATGCAAAAAGACTCTTAAAAATCGCAGCCAAGTCCAATATTCCTGTTTTGATTTGCGGTGAATCTGGTACAGGCAAAGAAGTGGCGGCCCGGATTTTGCACGCAGAGAGCGGACGTGCTACGGGACCTTTTATTGCTGTCAATTGTGGTGCTTTAAACTCCGGTCTCATGGAAAGTCTTTTCGAAGGTTCTCGTCGTGGGGCTTTTACAGGCTCTACCAGTGATCAGTTGGGCTTTGTGCGTGCCGCAGACAAAGGGACCCTGTTTTTGGACGAAATAGGGGAATTACCCCTCGAAAGCCAAACGCGTTTTTTGCGTATTCTTCAAGAGCGTGCGGTGACTCCGTTGGGGAGCCAAAGCACCATTCCTGTCGATTTTCGCTTGGTATGCGCGACTCATCGAAATTTAGAACAGGCGGTTCGCGCCGGGCTTTTTCGGGAAGATCTTTACTTTAGGCTCAATGTTTTTCCGGTGCGTCTCCCGCCACTTCGGCATCGCCAATCGGAATTTGCTTCGCTGGTTCAGGAATTATGGCACGAATTGGGAAATTCTTCTTTGGAAGAGAACGATGTAAATGAGCTTGCCTCTTTCCCTTGGCCAGGAAATGTGCGTCAACTTAAAAACGTCCTTTGCCGTTACCGTCTTTTAGAACCTTATGGCACCAAGCTCTCGATGATTCTTGCAGAGGAAACCTGGAATTTTAAAATGGGAAAAGTGACTTCTGTGTGTGAACAAAACGGAGGTTACAAAATTCGTTCGAATGCGCCTTGCTTGGACAAAATTGTAACGGCGTTGGAAGCGCATCAATACAATAAAACTCATGCGGCTCAAAGCCTTGGCATTAGCCGGGGTTGTCTTTGTTATCAACTACGCAAAAGGGATTCGTAGCGATTGGTGACTAGCTCAACGGAAAGGATAATGCTATCTTACTATGGGTCATTTGTGTTTAATTGGAGTTATTGTATGAGTCGAATTTATGTTGTTGTCCCCACCGCTGTAGGTGTGGGTGCGCCAGATGTAGCGAAAGCTTTTTATGAAGCCCTCAAAAGTAAAATTTCGCACGTGGGATATTTTAGCCCGTTGCAACAAGTAGGTGGTTTGCTTTCTGGGATGGAGGGCAATGTTTTAATGGAACAAGTGGTCGATACTTTCAAGATCGAAGCGGCTGATCAAGAAGTAATGATTGTCGAAGGCTTGGTCCTCGAAGAAACCTCTCGCGCTCAAAAATTAAATGAAATGATTGTGGGTGCATTAGATGCGAGTGTAGTCCTTGTTTCGGCTCCTAAAGGTCGTACCTCCAAGCAGGTTTTGGACGAAATAGAAATTGATGCCCAAGATTTTAGTGAGCTCAAGGCCTATGTGGTTTGTTGTGTCATCAACGATGTGGGAAGTTTTTCCGCTGATTTTCGCAACGTCTTTAGCAAGAGTTCTATCCCGGTTCTTGCATTTACCCCACAGGCTTCCGAACTCGGCAAACATTGGGACTCCGCCCTCCTCCAAAAATTGAGTGAAACTCAGCGCGAACGCAATGTGACTCAAGCGGAATTCCGCTCGGGCCTTATCCGCATGGCTCGCCGCAATCTCAAACGCATTGTGCTCCCTGAAGGTGCCGAACCTCGTACTGTTAAAGCGGCTCTCGTCGCTTATGAACGAAAAATTGCCATTCCAGTGCTTCTTGCAAAACGCGAAGACGTGGTTGCTGTAGCAGAACGTCAAGGGATTGAACTTCCACTGGGTATTGAAATCATTGAACCTACAGAGGCATTCGCTGCAAAGTATGTGCCTCTTCTTGTAGAACTTCGCAAAGAAAAAGGCATGACCGAAGAACTCGCCAAGGCTCTTTTAAAAGATCCAGTCTGGGTCGGTACCATGATGCTTAAGATAGGTGAAGTGGATGGATTAGTGAGTGGTGCAGTGCATTCCACGGCAGATACGGTGCGCCCTGCATTGCAGGTTATCAAAACCGCTAAGGGCGTGAAGAAAATAAGTTCTGTGTTCTTTATGTGTCTCCCCACACAGGTTCTTATTTATGGTGACTGCGCTATCAATCAGAATCCGACGGCAGAAGAACTCGCGGGTATTGCCATTCAGAGCTATGATACAGCGAAGGCATTTGACTTGCCCGCTCGTGTTGCCATGTTAAGTTACAGTACGGGTATCAGTGGCACTGGCGATGATGTAGATCTGGTCGTTGCCGCTACTGAAATGGTCAAAAAGTCTCGTTCTGACATTGCGATTGATGGCCCCTTGCAGTATGATGCGGCAACCACTAAGAGTGTGGCTCGCATTAAAGCTCCCAATAGTCCTGTAGCAGGCCGTGCGACGGTGCTCATTTTCCCAGACCTCAATGCGGGTAACATCACCTACAAAGCCGTGCAACGTTCTGCGGCGAATGTCATTTGCGTGGGCCCCATGTTACAAGGTTTAGCAAAACCAGTGAATGATCTTTCTCGCGGTGCTTTAGTCGAAGACATTGTCTATACTATCGCATTGACGGCTATTCAGGCTCAGTCTATTGAAGGTTAATTTGTTCTTAGATTTTTGCTAAAAGCGGCAAAAAATTAAAGACTCCCGATTGCTCTGGAGTCTTTTTTCATAATGAGACTTCAAAAATTTATTTTCTATGCCAAGAAGCAAACAAAATCAATAAGGGAACTGTGCCGACGAATTTTTCAGCTTCTCCACTATTTGTTGTCTCAGCCATTTCAATTTCCACCTTGCTCGGCGATCTTCCAGAATGTAGTTTAGGCGAATCCCTTTTAACAAGGCGACATCAATGATGCTAATCGCTTCTTCGTAGCGATCTTGATCCAAAAGCAATTCGGCGACAAAGAGCGAATTGTAGAGATCTTCTGGATGTTGAACCAGTGCTAAATTCAGGTAGTGATCTGCGAGCTTTTTATCGGGCCAATTTAAGAGCAGTGGTATGTAAGGGAGTAGTTGGTGTGCGCGCCCCAAAATTTGATAGTCCTTTGCACTGTCACTTAAATCGCGAACTCTTTTTGCAACGCCTTCGCGCACCGCTTGCAATGGGCCATATTCCTTGCCCCATAAGGACAAATTAATCGCGTAAAGGCTCATGATTTTTTTGTTTTTAGGATACTTCGCATGCATCCGCTCGCCAAGTTCTTTTGCCGCGGTATGGATTTTCATGCGATCTTTTTGGTCAAAAGCAGCAAAACGTCCTTTGAAATAAAGGGCGTCTAATAGTTTTTCTGCTGCGATCTCTTCAACGGCACTATCCCGCATTGCAAGCTGGTAGGCATCCGTCATTTTGTCTGCGATACTTCGATCCGCTCTGTCTCCTTTAGCTCCCGCGGCACGATTGGCGTACCAATAATCTCCTCGGATGAGATTATCGTTAGCTGAGGCTAGACCTAGAGCGACCGCTAACAGAAGGACGGTGAAGATTCGAAAAAGCATGCATGAAACTTATATTTTCCACGTCTGCAAAAGTTTATTAACTCGTGCAATTCTCGCTTTTTCTTCCGCAGTTCCGTGGAAAGCCTTAAACAGCAGATTTCGGTATTCCATCAAGGCTGTTCGGATCAGGATTTTTTCTTCTTTTTTTAGCATAGGTGATAATTTACAAAAAAGGAAAATAAAGTAAACTTATTTTTTTCTTCTACTGGCTTTACCCGAGAAGTAGTCTTGCTGGCGAGTCGCCCCTAAAACGGCGTGCCACAATGAACCATTCGGCTCGATCTTTTTGCGTTCACTGACGGCATAATCAATAGGCACATGGGTAAATTGACCATTCATGCTGCCGACAACCATATTTGTTTTGCCCGCCATCGCGGCGTGTACTGCATTTTCAGCAAGCTGATAACAGAAAATGGCATCGGTTCCTTTTGCAGGAATACTCCGAACTGTGTAACTCGGGTCAAGATATTTAATGTTGATTTCTCGCCCGATTTTGTTAAAGTGCTCTTTTATTTTCGCACACAGAAATTCGCCAATTTCATTTTTGAGAATATTGCCACTGTCATCACGACGTTCTGGAATATCCTTAAATAGGTCTTGACCTGCTCCTTCTGCAACTACAATGACCGCATGGGTTTTCCCAATGGCATAACGATTTTCGAGGGCTTTGAAGAGCCCATTTTCCCCTTCCAACTCAAAGGGAACTTCAGGCACAAGGCAGAAATTTGCAACTGTGGTGGCTAAAGCCGCATAAGCGGCAATGAAACCGGAATCGCGTCCCATCAGTTTCACCACGCCGAGTCCATTGTACGCGCCATTTGCTTCTGTATGTGCACTGGTGATCACATTGCAAGAACTGAGCACGGCGGTCTCAAAACCAAATGTTCTATCCACCAGATTCAAATCATTATCAATGGTTTTAGGAATTCCAATCACCGAGATCGGTTGTTTCCGGCGACGGATTTCAGCGGCAATATCGCGGGCGCCGCGGAGGGTTCCGTCCCCCCCGATGCAGAAAAGAACATTGATGTTCAGCCGCATCAGTGTATCAACCATGGTACTGTTGTCCTGATTGCCGCGAGAGCTTCCGAGAATGGTGCCCCCGTCTTCTTGGATGGCGTCGACGACTTCTGGATTGAGAACAATGGGAGAATGACCGTATGAAGGATTGAGCCCTCTAAAACCGTAGGGAATTCCAAATATATTGCGCACACCGTAATCGAACCAAAGCACTTGCACGAGGCTTTTGATGACGTTGTTGAGACCGGGGCAAAGACCGCCACAAGTAACAATAGCGGCGCGAGTCCACGCCGGATCATGATAAATAGTTTGTCTTGGGCCTGCAGCTTCAAGAGAAGGAATCGGAATTTTTTCGTTGGCAAACTGTTCTAATTTCGTCATATCCGTGGTGAGACTCACCCGTTGGGTGTTATCCACAAAACGGAGCCCCGTCATTGGGGAAACAAGCGTTCCTTCTCCCACTTTTTCGATGGAAAGATCATATTGGTCTGGATGTTCTAGGATATCGTATTGAGTCATAGTTGCCTTCCTTTCTCAAGGAGATTGCAAAAAATGTAGAAAAGCTTGCTGAATTAATCTAGACAAGATGCTTTATAAGGTGATGGGAGGCAGTTGAAGCTTGGTACGAAGCCCTGGATTTGCATTTTCGAGTGAGATCTTCATATTAGTCAATGAACACAACTTTTTCACCATAGAAAGCCCAATGCCTGTGCCTGAAGTCGTGCGGGTCATTTCATTTTCAACGCGATAAAACTCTTCAAAAACATGATCCATTTCTTTGGGGGGAATCCCTGGACCGTAGTCTCGTACCACAAAAAAGACGTCAGAATCATGGACTCTTAGTTCCAAAACGATCATCTTGTATTGAGCATTTTTGGAGAATTTAATGGAATTATCCACCACGTTCATCAAAATTTGCATAATGGCATCTTTGTCCAGAAGAAATTCAAAATTACAGATATCTGTGGTAACGGTAAGGTCAAATCCATTTTTTTCAATGTTCTTTGTATAGGTGGCGACAAAATCATCCAAGATGGATTTAGGATTACATTTCTTAAATTGAACATTCCAATGGTTTCGTTCCAACTTGGAAAGGTTCAATACATTCTGGATCAAACGAGAAAGACGTTCTGTTTCGCTGGCGATTAAGGCATAATATTTTTGGCGCTTGGCATCGTTCGCGACCCAGGAGTTCTGCAAAAGTTCCGCATACATACGAATTGCTGTTAATGGCGTCTTAAGTTCGTGGCTCACGGCGGAGATAAAGTCTTGCCTCTTATTCGCAAGTTTCAACTGACTTTGCGTCAAGCGATAAACAGAGAATAGGCCCCCCGTCAAAATGCTAAACATCAAAATACCCAAAATGATCACGAACGCTTCGCCTGGGGGAGCCTCTGATTCTGTGAGATAAACGGTCAAGTTCATTTCAGTTAAGGGAAATTGGAGAGGCACAGAGAGAATCATCACATTGGATTTAGACCGATTTCCAAACGTGACATAAGAAACCTTTTTAGACCCAAACTCTAAGGCGATCAATTGCTCATTAGGATTAAATTGAATTTCATGGATCACCACGTTTTCAAGGTATTCTTTGAGCTTAACCGCATAGCCTTGAATAAATTGCTCGTTATTGCGCCACACGTTGCGATAATAAACAATGTATTCGCTGTTAAATGTGGCTTGAAAAGGATCAATTTCCACTTCCATGATTTCCGGGAAGAAAACATCGTCTTGTTCCTTCGAATCTTTTTGAACCCCATTTTCAGAAATCTTTCTTATGCGTGCAGATTCTACATCGAAAAGAAATGTCTCTTTTTGGGAACTTTGTTCGTAACGTCTGCTGAATTTACGAGCTTCATTCAACTTCACCGCCAATCGCAAATGTTTCCCGTACAACTTGTCCAAGCTATCCTGCGTATTGGCTTGCACTGAGGTTCTCATCAACCCTTCGTTATGAACGCCTAACGCCGAGAGAACTTTCTTAATACTGTCGCGGACAAGTTCCCGTTTGGCTCGGTCTTCCACAGGAATTTTTTCAAGGATACCATCGGGAAGCACTGGCGTTCGCATGGTACCGTCAGGGTCTAGTTGAAAATGTCCGATCATTCCGCCATAATGACTGCGGATCGGGAATTGGGCGAGACGTGAAAGTGTCACTTCTTCACCACCAATTACAGGCACGGCGCGGATAAATCGATATTCAGAATAGGACCGCTGTTCTTCAATCGCTAAGTCATCGTAAATACGCTGATTTAACATTTGCAAAACAAGGTACGCGTGTTCCTTGTAGGCGTATTGGGCCTCGGTCTGTAAATGCTGATATGAATTGAACAACAAGAATGCAACCGGTATTGCGATTGCAAAAAACAGAGTCAAAAAGATGAGTCGGAGTCGTCTCATTCCGGTGTGGCGCGCAACTGGTAACCTTCACCGCGGAAAGTCACCAAAAGGCGAGGATGAGATGGGTCATTTTCAATTTTCTTGCGGAGCTTCGTAATGTGAATATCAACTGTACGCGTATCCACCGATTCTGCATTTTCGTATCCCCAAACTTTGTTCAACAATTCGGCTCTAGGCACCGCATGATCTCTGTTGTTCCATAGATATTCAAGAATTTCGATTTCTTTACGGGTAAAAACGAGCTCTTCTGTTCCGCGAGTTCCCACATATTCGCGGAAATTAATCCGCAAATTACCTGCAGCAAGCTTGCCATCACCTTCAGTGGCCTGCCGACTACGGCGAAGTACCGCGTCAATACGAGCGACGAGCATGGGTACAGAAAAGGGCTTTGGAATATAATCATCCGCACCGTATTTTAAACCATCAATAATATCTTTGTCTGAATTTTTAGCGGAAAGAATAATAATAGGAAGGTCTTTGTCTTTTTCGCGAATTTTATCACAAACGGTAAAACCATCCATGCCGGGCAACATCAAATCCAAAAGAACTAATCCGTATTTTCCAGAAAGCGCTTCCGAGAGTCCTGTAATGCCATCCGCGGCATGCTTTACCTGATAACCCTTCAGTTCACAAAGGTCGACTAACCCTTCGGCGATGGCGAGTTCATCTTCAACGATTAAAACAGTCAGATTTGCATTGGTTTCGTTCATAATGTTCTCTCTATCCCGTATTTAAGTTCCGAATAGCACTTCTAAGAGACGTGCACACATAAAAACTAGATGGCTAAACCAATACCCGCTTCCAGGGCAATGCGCGCAAATTCGATTTCGTCATCAAAGTCTCCGCCAAAGTAGTACTTTCCATTCACATAAAAGGCAATCGGAATGACCGGGAGCTTGGCGCGAACACCAAGAATTATATGTCCACCAATGCTTGTGTTGAGACCTTCATCTTGCAATTGCGAAGATAATTTATCTGCCAATACTTTCGCCTCTTCAGAGGTGAGTGTTTCAGAAGAAAGTAAAGCGTCGCCCCCTGTGGCCATAAACTTTTCTACAAAATCTTGACTCATTACAGGAGTGCTCAAATAGTAAGTGAGACCGCCACCGATGTAAGGGCGAATGATCGGAATGGATGTGATTGGGTAGGTGATAGAAAGGTCTCCATTCATGGCTACAAATTTAGGCGTAGACTTTCCAAAAGGAACCCCATCAAATTTCAATTCAATAGCCTGTTTCTTAACCAGAGAATTCTCTGCATCATACACATAAAGATCAGCATTGTAAGAACCCCATTGCACATTGTAAGTAGCTTCAATGTCAATGAAGGGGAGCACGTCAAGCCAGAATTTTAACCCCAATCCCTGCATTCCGCTAAAGGAACCGTGGGCATAATCTACATGTCCTGTTTCGATACCATTGCTTTCCAACGTCAATACTGTCGCAGGGCTGGTTTTATCCAGGGAGGTTCCAAAATTGGGCGCGTAATGGACGCCAAGCCCAAAAATGGCGAAAGATTGGCTAACACAAACAGAAGCCGCGATGGCCAGTACTTTAAAATTCATAATGGGAGCTCCTTGAGAGTTTGCCTCTCAAACTACATAAAAAAGGAAGACATCGAACAAAAAAAGTAGGACCCCTTCCAAAAATCAAGAATTATCACTCTTTGGGAGAGTCATCCATTTTCTCCAAATTCTTCTTAAAGGCTTTTAGCGATTCCAGCTTCTCAGAAAATTGTTTCTCTTTCCCATACTGGGTAGGTTTATATATGCTGGTTCCTACCAGTGCTTTGGGTAAGTGTTCCTGTGCAGAATAGGCGCCGGGGCTGTCATGATCGTAAGCATAACCATTTCCATAGCCGAGCTTTTCCCCGACTTTGGTTACTGAATTCCGGAAGGCTCGTGGCACAGGAAGGGTCCCTGTTCGCTGAATAATTTGGTCCGCTGCCATTCCGGCAAGTTCCAAACTATTGCTTTTGGGGGCTAACGAGAGATAAACGACAATCTCATCAAGGGCGATCAAACCTTCGGGTATTCCCATAAAATCATAAGCTTCTTTGGCGGCAGTCGCGAGCAACAATGCATTGGGATCCGCTAAACCCACATCTTCCATAGACATCCGGATCAAACGACGTAAAATGAATTTAGGATCTTCTCCGCCTTGAAGCATACGGTGTAGCCAGTAAACAGCGGCATCCGGGTCACTTCCTCGAACGGACTTGTGCAAAGCAGAAATCAAATTATAGTGTTCTTCGCTGTTTTTATCGTAGCGGAGAGGCTTTTTGTACTGCATTTCGTCAAGGAGTTCCGCATCAATGACCTTGCGATCTCCAAGGTTACTTGCGATCCATTCGACTTGGTTCAACAAAAAACGCGCATCCCCATCGGCCTGGGCAACAATCTTTGAAACGATGTCTGGTGCTATTTCAACATCCGTCCTCTGTAATCCTCGCGGGTGATCACGGAGTGCCGAAATTAGCAAGTTTCCAAGGTCTTCAGGAGAAAGAGGCGCAAAAAGAATGAGTTGACAACGAGAAAGGAGCGCGGAATTCACCTCAAAACCAGGATTTTCCGTAGTCGCTCCGATCAGAGTCACCGTGCCATCTTCAACAGCCCCTAAAAGAGCATCTTGCTGCCCTTTGTTAAATCGATGAATTTCGTCAATAAAAAGGATGGTCCCCAGGCCTAAACCTTGATGAATCTTAGCTTCCGCAAGAATCGCTTTCACTTCTTTTACGCCGCTGGAAACCGCAGAAAGGGCCATGAATCGCTTTGATGTGTTGGAACGAA
>Ga0209467_1000673_pt1 | contig 40128 bp, 2 predicted proteins | sample Higcelwee11metaG_FD_187175 | JGI IMG/M metagenome (GOLD analysis project Ga0209467, IMG submission 187175) | Freshwater pond sediment microbial communities from the University of Edinburgh, under environmental carbon perturbations - High... | ecosystem: Environmental > Aquatic > Freshwater > Pond... | reverse complement strand
CGCCTTTACTGCATTTTCCTTTACTTCCTGCAAAAACTCACTGAAGCTTTTTTCTTCTTTTGGATAGTTCCTCATTGCCAGCGTATTTACAAACATACCTATGATGTTGTCCAAGTCCCCATGGGTTCTTCCTGCTATGGGGCTCCCCACCAGTATATCTTCTTGACCGCTGTATTTTGAAAGCAGTATGTTAAGCACGCACAGCATATACATGTACAACGTACTTCCGCTTTGTTTCATTCTTTCCCTGAGCTTTTCCACATGTCGGCTGTTTAGCCTGTGCCTTGCCATTTCACCTTTAAAGGTCTGTACTGCCGACCTGGCATAATCTGTAGGCATATTAAGCACCGGCAGCTCCCCGCTTAGCCTTTCCAGCCAGTATTCTTTCTGCTTCTTCATGCTGCCGCTTTTCAACTGCTTATTCTGCCATGCCGCATAGTCCTTGTACTGCACCTTCAATTCAGGCAACGTTCTTCCTTCGTACAGTGCCGCAAATTCACGGGTCAATATTTCTATAGATACCCCGTCGGATATTATGTGATGCATATCAAAAAGCAGGATGTAATCATCAGAATATGTTTTAATAAGCCCTGCACGCATTAACGGTGCAGTGCCTAAATCAAAGGGCCTTACAAACTCTCTTATCCGTTTTTCCAGCCTGTCCGGATCCTTTATTTCCCTGTATTCTATTTTTATTTCTGCTTCCTTGTGTATCTTTTGTATGATTTCTTCCCCGACAGCTTTACTATACACCATCTCGAAGCTGGTCCTGAGTGCTTCCTGCCGCCTCAAAAGTGCTTCAAATGTTGCTTCCAGCCTGTCCCTGTCCAGCTTTCCCTTGACAGCTAATACCATTGGCAGGTTGTATGCAGTGCTCCCTGTATCAAACTGCTGCAATGTGTATAGCCTTTTCTGCGCTGAGGATGCAGCATAGCAGCCGGGCATTTCATTCTTTTCTTCTTCCGCCGCCGCTATTCCTTTGTACCCGCTTTGCGCCTTCCCTTCTATGTCTTTCGCCAACTGCTTTATCGTGGATGCTTGGAATACATCCTTTAGTGAAATCTCTATATTCAAATCCTTATGTATCTTCGATACCATACTGATTGCCTTCAGGGAATGTCCTCCCAGCTCAAAGAAACTGTCGTTTATCCCGATCTTATCAGTCTTCAGTATTTCCTGCCAGATGATAGCCAGTTTCTCTTCCGTCTCATTTCGCGGTGCTTCATATTCTGTGCCTGTATTTACGCCGAACTCCGGCTCCGGCAAAGCTTTTTTATCCACTTTTCCGCTGCCAGTAAGGGGAAGCTTGTCCAACTCCACATAATATGCCGGTATCATATATTCCGGCAGCACTTTCATAAGCTGCTCCCTTATCTTACTTACTTCAAGGGTTTCATCTTTTCTCTCCGGCGTTATATAGGCGCAAAGGTACTTATCCCCGTTTTCATCCTCCCAGGCGGCTACTGCCGCTGCTTTTACGGCTTCATATTCCATAAGCCGGCTCTCTATCTCTCCCAGTTCTATCCTGTAGCCTCTTACCTTGACCTGCCGGTCGATACGTCCAAGGTATTCTATATTGCCGTCAGGCTGCCATCTTGCAAGGTCTCCGGTTTTGTACATCTTTTCCCCAGGGATAAATGGGTTACTGACAAACTTCTCTGCTGTCAATTCCGGTTTGTTCAAATATCCTGCTCCAAGCCCGTCTCCGCCGATGCATAATTCTCCTGCCGCTCCTATGGGCTGCAGGCTGTTGTTCCGATCCAATATGTATGCCTTTACATTCTGCACGAGTCTGCCTACCGGTATGCTCATTCCATCCGCTATGCTTTCATTTCCTACCGTATACCTTGTTACATAAATGGTGGTTTCCGTCGGCCCGTATATATTCACCAGCCTTACTCCCTCTGTTGCCTTGGTGAATCTTTTTGCCAGGTTTATTTTCAATTCCTCTCCGCCCGCAAATACATATTTGAGTTTTCCAAGTTCCTTTACCTTGCTGTTTTCCAGTTCCTCTACAAATACATTAAGCATTGACGGTACGAAGTTTATATGGGTTATGTTATTCTTAACGATTGCCGCAATTATTGCCCTTGCGTCTTTTTCGTCTCCGCTTGGAAGTATAACAAGTCTCCCGTTGCCTATGAACCATCCGAAAAGCTCCATTACGGATACATCAAAGGTGCAGGTCGTCTTTAATAGATAGGCATCTTCCTTTTCGAGCGGGTATTCCTTTTCCGTGTCGGTCAGTGTATTTACCGCGCTTTGATGCCGTATCATTACTCCCTTCGGTTTTCCTGTTGAGCCTGATGTGTATATGATATATGCCAGGTTATGCGGTTTGGCAGTATGCTCCGGGTTGCCTGCATCCCCTTTGCAGCATGCTTCTTCATCCAGCTTTATCTTTTCTATTCCGTCACCCAGCTTGTCTCCCCAGCTTTTATGGGTCAGAAGTATTTTTGCCTGACTGTCTTCCAGCATATAGCTTATCCTGTCGGCAGGGTATTCCGGGTCTATGGGCAGATATGCTCCGCCTGCCTTTAATATACCCATGATACCTATAACCATCTCAGGACATCTCTCCACCATAATGCCTGCTATGCTGTCCGGGCCTACGCCTTTTTTTCTCAACAGCCTTGCCAGTTGGTTTGACTTCTCATTTATTTCCCTATAGGTCAGTTGTTTGTCTTCATATACAACCGCAATTTTATCCGGCGTTTTTTCTGCTTGCTCCTCAAACAGTTGGTGCAGTGTCTTGCTTCTCGGATAATCCGCCCCGGTTGCATTAAAGGCTTCCAGTATCTGCTTTTTCTCTTTTTCCCCCAGCATTTCTATTTCTTTTACTGTCTTGTTACCTCCTTCTGCCAGCTCTTTTATTATATTTTTAAAATGCTCTGTGAGATTCCTTATTCCTTCTGTCTCATACTTGTCTTTCCAGAAGCTTGTTTTTATTTCAATTCTTTCTCTCAGCATGACGCTTATTGTTATGTCATAGTTTGTAACTTCCCTTATTCCGTTCATTTTTATCTTTATTATTTCAGCGTCCGACTCCAGCACCTTGTCTATCGGGTAGTTTTCTATGACCACCAGGGTGTCAAACAGCTTTTCTCCCTGACGTATCCCCCTTGCCGCCTGTATTTCCGTCAGGGCTGCCGTTTCATCGTTTACCCGTTCTCTTTTTTCCTCTTCTATCCGCCTTAACAGCTCTCCCGTCTTTTCTTCCCTGTCTCCTTTAACCCTTAACGGCAGGGTATTGATGTATAAGCCTACGGCCTCTTCTATTCCCGTAAGCTCCGCATTCCTTACCGATACGGTTGTGCCGAAAACAACATCTTCCCGGTCATTGTATTTTTGCAGCAATATTCCCCATGCGGTGTTTATCACCGTGGCTTCCGTTACTTCCTCTCTCCTGCATATTCCTGCCAGCCGTTTTCTTGTCTCATTGTCCAGTTCCGTTTCATATACTCCGATACTTTCCTTTTCCTCTTTTTTCTGTATATATCCCTGAATCCCCGCCTTGCCTTCATAACCTTCAAGGTATTTTCCCCAGTATCCCGATTGTACCTCCGCATTTTGCTGCTGCTGCCATTTGATGTACTCTTTAAACTTTGGCTTTGTTCCTTTTTTTATTTTTTTCCCCAAACTTATAGCCTTGTATGCTTCCAGAAATTCTTTTATGATGATTCCACTGCTCCACCCGTCATACAGGATGTGGTGGTTGCTTATTATCATTTCGCTTTCTTTTTCCGAAAGCTCTGTCACCGTTATTCTGAACGGTTCTTTGCTGATATCAATTCCCATATTTATGTCATTTTGCTTTATATCCGCTATCAGCTTTTCCTGTTCTTTGTGATTCTTATCCTTTATGTCATAAAACCTTACAGGTACTTCGCAGCTTTTAAGCACTATCTGAACAGGTGCTTCCAGCTTGTCCCAGCGGTATATGGTCCGAAGCACTTCATTGCACTGTGCCACATGGTTCCATACCTCCTGCATCGTTTTTCTGCAAAGCCTATGGCTTTGACAATGCAGCAGGCTTAGCCTGAGACTCAATTGTTCAAGATATTCACTGCTTTCCGGATTTCTTAAATAGTGAAACAGCATACCCTGCTGCATTGGCGTCAGCGCTAATATATCTTCAACATTTTCTCTACCTATGTTGTTCCCCATTTTACCATTCCTTCCGATTTATGATTGATAGTATGATTAATATTTGCATGATTGATATATAATTTACTGCTACTTAAGTCTCTTATGCAGGTATTCTCTGACAATCCCAGCCATCTTTTCCACATAGGGGGGAAGCAGTACTGTTTTATGACCGCCGGGTATTTCATAGTATTCCAGGGGACCCCTGGCCATTTTTTCCCACAACTCCTTTTTAAGCAAAGGATGATTGTTTTCTTCTGCCTTGACAACCAGTGTAGGTGTCTTTACAGTGGGGCCTACAAATGAGTACCTCGTGCTTGTGGACAGCTCCCGTTGGAAATATTGCTGCAGGCTTTTCCTGTCTTTCAGTATTTCCAGCTGTCTTTCTTTAGAAAGCGGCTTCGCTTTTGGGAATAGATCCGCAAACTTTTCCAGTGTATACATTTTGTCCTTTTTTGATATTCTGCGCCATAGATCAATAAGACAAAAGCGCATGTAATTTTTCTTTACAAGCTTGACCCACCGCTCCTCAATGAAAGCCTCCTGATCCAGTTGCAGCAGTGCGGCAACTTTCTCGCCTTGAACTTCAAATGCTGTTGTAATATCAAAGGATATGTATCCACCGATACAATAACCTGCAATAATATATGGGCCCTCACTTTGTATCATTCGTATTTCCTTGATGTAGTCATGCAGCATATTGTAATAGCTGTCCGGGAAAGCTTCCTCACCGCTCAGTCCTGTCGGCTGCAATCCGTAAACGCTGTATTCATCTTCCAATAGCTTTGCCAGATGCCTGTAATAGAAGATGTCTGCATCTCCGCCATGTACAATAAATATATTTTTTTCACTTTTGCTTTTATTGATTTTAAAGGCATTTCTGAACTTGCCCCTGCTGCTTCTGTCTTTATCAGTCAAATATTCCGACAGCTCACGGATGGTTTTATAGATCATCAGATCGGCAAGGGATATTTCTATTTCCAGCGCCTCCTTGATCCGGTTGGCTACCTGAATTATATTGATTGAGTTCCCTCCCATATCAAAAAAATCTTCATCAATATATACTTCATCGATATTTAATATATCCTTCCATATTTGGGCAATTGTATTATCGTGATAATTTCTCGGCGGTATTTTATTTCTTGTTCCGTCTGAGGTTTGCATACCCTGGAGTGCCTTTCTGTCTACTTTTCCGTTTGCAGTAAGAGGTATACTGTCAATAATTATATATGAGGCAGGCAGCATATAGTCCGGCAGCTTTTTTACAAGCTCCGTCTTTATTGTCTGCACATCAGCATTGTCCAGTACCAAATATGCGCATAGGTATCGGTTTTCGCTGCTCTCTCCCCTGACAAGCACCAATGCTTCCTTTACGCCTTCCTGCTTCTTTATAACGTTCTCTATCTCTCCAAGCTCTATCCTGAAGCCCCTTATTTTTACCTGATGGTCTATTCTCCCCAGGTATTCTACGTTACCGTCAGGCAGCCACCTTGCAAGGTCTCCTGTCCGGTACATCCTTTCGCCCTTTACATATGGGTTTTCTACGAACTTTTCTTTCGTCAGCCCGGGCTTATTCAGATATCCTCTTGCCAGGCCTGCTCCCGATATATGCAGCTCTCCTGCCACACCTACCGGCTGAAGCTTGTCGTACCTGTCAAGTATATATAAGTTGATATTATCTATCGGTTTTCCTATTGGAATTATCTCCGTTTGCTTTTCTGTCAAACATTCATACCCTGACACATCCACTGTTGCTTCTGTTGGCCCATATAAATTTATCAGTTTTATCTTTCCTACAGCTTTTGTCAGCTGTCCGAATAATGCCGCCTGTTTCGGGCTAAGTGCCTCTCCGCTGCAAAATATTTGCTTCAGGCTGTATAGTCTGTGCGCGCTCTTTTGCTGCTCGATGTATTGTAAAAATACATTGAACATGGACGGAACGAAATGCATTGTTGTTATCTTATTCTTTTCTATACAGTTTAATATGACTTCCGGATCCTTTTCTCCCTTGTATGGAAGCAGACAGACACTTGCACCTTTAAAACTCCACCAGAACAACTCCCATACTGATACGTCAAAAGTATAGGTGGTTTTTTGCAGGATTATATCTGCTTCGGTCAATGGATAGGCCTTTTGCATCCAGTTTAACCTGTTTATTACCGAATGGTGTTCTATCATTGCTCCTTTAGGCAACCCTGTTGAGCCTGACGTATATATGACATATGCCAAATCGGTAGATTTATTTATCCGTTTTGGATTTGAGCCTTCATAGTCTGACAGTTCCAGGTCTTCTATGCATATTACTTCTCCATCGAATGTTATTTCGTCTTTTAAATATTTCTTAACCAGCAGTATTTTTGCCCCACTGTCTTTCAGAATATACTCGGTTCTGTCTTTCGGATATTCCACGTCAATAGGCAGATATGCGCCTCCCGCCTTCAGTATGCCCATTATTCCGACCAGCATTTCCAAGGAGCGTTCTACCATAATGCCTACTATGCTATCAGGTACTATTCCCTTTTCCCTCAGCACCCTCGCAAGCCGGTTGGCTTTTTCATTCAACTCCCTGTATGTAAGCTTCTTATCGTCATACAATACCGCAACATTGTCAGGCGTTCTTTCTGCCTGCTCCTCAAACATCTCATGTATCAGCTTGTCCTTAGGATATTCTGCTTTTGTGTTGTTGAAGCTTCCAAGTATCTGATAGCTTTCTTCCTCTGTCAGTATTTCTATTTCACCAATCTTTACAGCTGGATAAGCTGTTATTGCTTCTGCGATTTTTTTAAGATGTCCTTCGATTTTCCTTATCTGTGCTTTATCATATACCTCTGCATTATATGCAAATTTAACTGCCAGTTCTTTTCCCGGATTTACTGTAATGTTAAAGTTATAATTTGTCTGCTCAAATACTTGAACTTCTTTTATTTCAAACCCTAATCTGTTGTTTATCGATATTTCTTCTACTTCTTTTTCTATAGGATAGTTTTCAAATATGATGATATGGTCAATGAGGTTTTGCTTTAGTACACTGTTTGACTGCACTTCCGAAAGCGGTACATAATCATGCTTATTTGCTTCTATGGCTTCTCTCTGTAATTCCTTTACTACCGCTGCAAAGCTTTCTTCCTGTGCACTCCTTACCCTGACAGGTATGGTATTTATGAAGAGTCCTACCATTTCCTCTATGTCTTCCAGCTCTGCGGGTCTTCCCGCTACGACTGCTCCGAAAACCACATCTTCCGTACCGTTATACCTTTGCAGCAACACTCCCCACATTGCCTGGAACAGCGTGTTTAATGTCGCACCTGTGTTCCGGGCATATTTTTCCAGTCTCTTGGTCAGCACTTCCCCAAAAGTAAAGCTCAGCTCTTCTTTTGCATACTTTTCTGCCCTTGCTTTATTTTCTTCATAGGGTATGACTGCTTTATTCTCATATTCCTCCAGGTAATTTCTCCAATAGCTTATAGCTTCTTTTTTATCCTGCTCTTCCAACCAGCCAATAAAACTTCCATAGGGTTTTGTCCGTCCTGTTTCTAAGTTTCTTCCCTGCATTTTGGCGATATAGTTTCTAAAGAAATCATTTATTACGATTCCCCTGCACCACCCGTCCATTATTATATGGTGGGAGCTCCATATTAAGCGGTACTTGTCTTCCCCTTCCTTTATGACTGTTATCCTGAAAGGTGTTTCTTTTTCCAGGCTAAACCCTTTGCTCTTGTCCTTTTCTTTGTATTCTTCCAGAAATACTGCTTTATCAGCTTCTTCCATTCCTGCTATGTCTTCAAAGTATATCTGTGCATCCGCAGCTTTTAATACTACCTGCACAGGTTTCTTTAATCTTTCGTATACGAACACTGTCCTTAGTACGTCATATTTTTCTACTATATTTTTTAAACTCTTTTCAAACAGCGTTAAGTCTAACTTACCCTCTATAGCAAAAGTCATCTGTTCAAAGTACATAGGCGAGCTTTGATCGGAAAGCAGGTGGAACAGCAGGCCTTCCTGCATCGGAGATAATGAATAAACATCCTGTATCCTGTTTTTCTCTATACCTGACTCCTTAAGCATATTAACCAGCAATTCAAATTCCTCCAGGTCAATATTTCCTGCTGTTGTATCGCTTGGAGTCAGCTCTGCTTCTTCTTTTGCCGCACAGTGTTCTATTATATCCGCCAGGTTATTTCTGTAGCTTTCCGCCAGCTTCTTTATTGTTTCTTCACTATATTTATTTTTGTTATAGCTTATACCAAGACCCAGTATTCCTCCTGCAATCATTCCGCTTACATCAAGGCTGTATGCCCGTTCTATATCCTGACTCATACTATTGCCTGACGATATTTCTGATACCGAAAATACATCTGTTTTTACATCATTGTCAAATTGCCCTAAATAGTTAAAGCATATCTCTGCTTTATCATCAAAGCTTATTCCTTGTTTATAATCCTGTGATGCAATATATTTCAGTATGCCATGCCCCACTCCTTTGTTTGGTATATGCCTTAATAGCTCTTTTGTTTTCTTTATCTGGAATAATATATCCTTTGATCCTGTCATATCCAGTACGACAGGATATATGGATGTAAACCAGCCTACTGTCCTTGTTATGTCTACATCTCCAAGCTTTGCGTCTCTTCCGTGTCCTTCGAGGTCAATCAATACTTTATCGAAGCCTGTCCATTCCTTTAACGCCATTCCAAATGCGGTTAGCAATATATCGTTCATTTGGGTATTGTATGCCCTGTTTACTTGCTTTAGCAGCTTTTCTGTTTCTTCTTCCGTCAGTTTTACTGATATGCTGCCCATATCTTTTATTCTGTTGCCGCTTGATTGTTCATTTTTCGGCAATGGTAATATATCTGTTTCGCATACTTTTTTCCAATAATCTATTTCTTTAAAGAGCTTTCTGCTGTCTGCATATTTTTCAAGTGCCTCACTCCAGATCTTAAATGAGTCAGTTTTATTCTGTAGTACTATATTTTCAGCCTTTAATGCCTGATTGTATGCAATTGCCAGGTCTTCAAACAGTATTCTCCAGGATACGCCGTCTATGACAAGATGGTGTATGACAATAAGCAAATGATCCCCCTGATTTGTCTTAAACAATCCCAGCTTCATAATCGGCCCTGTGCTTAAGTTTATACTGTTTTGAATATTATCTGCTGCTGCTTCTATTTCTTTTTTATATTTGACTGTATCCCTTAAATCAAATAAATTCAGCGTATACAGCTCTCCGCTTTTATCTCTGTTCACCTGAATGATATCAGCTTTTTCTTCATACACTGCCCTTAATATGTCGTGGTGCTCCACTATTTTGTCAAATGCTTTCACCAGTACCTGTTGGTCAAAACCATCCTTTTTATAAAGCATGACTGATTGATTATAGTAATGCCTGTCCTTCGTGTATTGTGCGAAGAAATGTTTCTGAACCGGCGTCAGCCCGATTTCTCCCGTTATTAACCCTTGTTCGGCTTTCCTGTTTTTATGCGATACATATTTGCAGAGCTCCTTTATTGAAAGATTTTGCAATACATATTTTACTTCCAGTTTCAATTGATATCTTTGCAACCTTGCTGATGCCTGTATTGCTTTTATAGAGTCTCCACCTAATGCAAAGAAGCTGTCATTTATTCCTACACTTTCTATGCCAAGGACTTCCTGCCATATCTTTACAAGTTTCTCTTCTATACTGTTTCTTGGCGCTTCATACTCTGACCCTGCTTCTCTGCTGCCGTCCGGCTCCGGTAGTGCCGTTCTGTCAAGTTTCCCGTTTGGCGTCAGTGGGAGCTTATCCATAGCTATAAAGTAAGAGGGGATCATATAGTCAGGCAGCTCCCCTGCCAGGTATTCGCGCAGCTTCGCTGTGCTTAACGCTTCTTTCCCAGGTCCATCCCTGAATACTACATAAGCACAGATATATTTGTTCCCATTCGCATCTTCTTTTGCCATAACAATTGCTTCTTTTATTGCAGTATGACAAAGAAGCTTGCTCTCTATCTCTCCAAGCTCTATCCTGAACCCTCTTATCTTTACCTGGTGGTCTATCCTGCCTATAAACTCAATATTTCCATCCCGCAGCCATCTTGCAAGATCGCCGGTTTTATACATCCTTTCACTATTCTCGAATGGATTTTCTACAAATTTCTCTGCCGTAAGCTCCGGCCTATTGAGGTATCCTTTAGAAAGCCCCTCCCCCGATATGCATAATTCTCCAGGTACACCTACAGCCGTTGGTTTTAAATATTTGTCAAGAATATATATATTACTGTTGCTTATGGGCCTGCCTATGACCGGCTTGTTTTTGAAGGTTTCCAGCTGCTTCCTGTCTATAATGCATGCAGCGGTTCCCACTGCTGTTTCTGTAGGTCCATAGTGGTTCATTACACGTATATTGTTATATAACCTGTATGTGTTTTCTACATCCATGGCATTGATTGGTTCACCGCCCAATACTATGAGTCTTAAGGAATTAAGCATACTGCCCTGTAAAAAGCTTTCACAATTGCATATAGTATTATAGAGTGACGGCGTCAGTTTCAGATAAGTAATGTTTTTATCATTGATATATTTCAGCAAAGCTTCAGGGTCAGTCACTATTTCTTTAGCGGCTATATGAAGCTCTGCGCCTTGCAGTATGGATGAATACAGGGTTGTATACCCCAGGTCAAAAGCAGCGGAGGATACTAGCAGCCCTTTATCCATGCTGTTTATTCCAGCTTTGCCTGTAAACCAGCTTACATAGTTCACCAGGTTATAGTTTTGCAGCATAACACCCTTTGGCTTGCCTGTTGTTCCTGATGTATATATTACATATATCAAATCCGTAGACTTACTGCTATTTTCTAAATTGCTTTTGTCTCCTGCATACAAATTGTCATCATCCATAACTAGCATATCTATATCAGGCATATATTTTCCCATTAACCGTGAATGAGTAAGAAGCAGCTTTGCGCCGCTATCCTCCAGCATGTAATGTATCCTATCCCCCGGATACTCCGGGTCTATCGGCAGATACGCTCCCCCAGCCTTCAATATTGCCATTATGCCTACTATCATTTCTATTGATCGCTCTGCCATTATACCTGCTATGCTGCCGGGCTTTATCCCCCTGCCCCTGAGTACCCTTGCAAGCTGGTTTGCCTTTTCATTTAGCGCCCTATACGTCAGCTCTTTCCTGCCTGAAGCCTTAGCTTCATACACAACTGCAACATTTTCAGGAGTCAGGACTGCCTGTTCTTCAAACAGCTCATGTATCGTCTTATCCTTCGGGTACTCTTTTTCTGTATCATTAAACGCTTCAAGCAATTGATATTTCTCTTCTTTGGTAATCATCTCAATATCCGACAGCTTTATATCCGGGTCACTTGTTGCTATATGTATAATATTTTCCAAATGCTTGTACAGGCTTTCGATCGTATCCCTGCTGAACAGCTTTGTACAGTAGGTTATGTTTAATTTTATTTCAGCTCCCAGCTCTATTGCCGTTACCGTCATATCAAATTTGGATGTCCTGGTCTCTGCATTATATGGTCTTATCTCTATTTCTCCCAGATCGGCTTCATGGGTTTCCAGGTTCTGTAGTGTAAGCATGACATCAAACAGTGGATTTCTGCCTAAATCCCTTGTCAGTTTCAGCTTGTCAACCAATTCTTCAAACTGGTAATCCTGGTTCTCATAGGCTTTTATTGTGTTTTCCCTGACTTCTCCCAAAAACTCTCTGAAAGTCTTGTCTCCTTCGGGATAACTCCTTATTGCCAATGTATTAATAAATATGCCTATAATATTGGAAAGATCCGCATGTGGTCTCCCTGCTATAGGGCTTCCCACTACAATATCCTCTTGTCCGCTGTATTTTGACAACAGTATATTAAAGCCGGAAAGTAACACCATGTACATGGTCGTACCGGTTTCCTTCGCTATCTTTCTCAATCCGTCCGCAAGCTCCACATTCAGCACGAAATTTATGCTATCACCTTCAAAGCTTTGTATAACCGGTCTTGGATAATCTGTAGGCAGGCTCAGTACGGGTATTTCACCCTCATATTGCTTTAACCAGTATGCTTCCTGCTTCCCTAAAGCCCCGCTCTCCTTCATTTTGTTCTGCAATGCGGCATAATCCTTATATTGTATTCTGAGCCCCGGCAACTCTTTACCTTCATACAGCTCAGCAAATTCTTTTATCAGTATCCCCATTGATATGCCGTCTGATATGATATGATGCATGTCATACATCAAAAGATATCTTCCCGAAGACAGTTCTATGACACCAACCCTTATAAGCGGTGCAGCAGCTAAATCAAACGCCCGTATAAAGCCCCTTACGATCTCCTTGCAGCCATCATTATCCGCCTCAGCCTTACTGTACTCTATCCCAAATTCTACATCCTCATGTATCCTCTGTACTATTTCTTCACCAACCAGTTCAAAACTCGTCCTTAGCGGCTCATGCCTTTTAATAAGCTTTGCAAATGCTTCCTTGAGCTTGCCGATATCCAGTGTCCCTAAAACTTCCCATACTCCGGATATATTATAGCCTGTACCTTCCGCATCAAACTGCTGTAAGGCATACATCCGCTTCTGAGCCGATGACAGCTTGTAACATCCTTCCGGATAGCTATCTGGCACTTTTACCGGCTGTATAGCTTCATATATGTTCTTATCCAGTCCCCTTATGTATTCCGATAAGCCTTTTATTGTGGGTGTCTTGAATATCTCCCTTAACGGTACTTCTGCATTCAGTTCCTTATGTATCCTGCCTGCAAGGCTTGTCGCCCTCAGTGAATGTCCGCCGATTTCAAAGAAGTTGTCGTTTATTCCCACTTTATCTATCATCAATACTTCTTCAAATATTTGTGCAAGTTTTTCTTCTGTTTCATTTCTCGGAGCTTCATATTCCGTTGCTGCCATAATATTCGTATCGGGTTCCGGCAATGCGTTCCTGTCAATTTTCCCGTTTGGTGTCAAGGGAAGCTTGTCTATCCGTACAAAATACGTTGGCTGCATATAGTCCGGAAGCTGCCGAGACAGGTATTCACGCAGTTCTGCCGGTTTTAGTTCTCCTTCACCTGCTATGTATGCACAGAGGTACTTGTTTTTTTCAAAATCCTCTTTTGCTGTTACTAATGCTTCCTTTATTCCTGCATAACTTAACAGCCTGTTTTCAATTTCCCCAAGCTCTATCCTGTATCCCCTTATCTTTACCTGGTTGTCGGATCTTCCCAGAAACTCCATGTTTCCGTCAGCCAGCCATCTTGCCCTGTCTCCGGTCATGTACATTTTTTCTCCCGGAACAAATGGGTTAGGAATAAACCTTTCAGATGTCAATTCAGGGTTGTTTGCATATCCTGCAGCCAGGCATTCCCCGCCTATGTATAGGTCTCCCTCTACTCCTTCCGGAGAAGGCTCCAGGTATTCTCCCAGTATATAGTACTTCGCATTCTGTATCGGTTTTCCGTAGGGTATGCTTGGCCAGTCCGGCTCTACTTCCCTTATCCGGTAGTAATTAGACCATATCGTTGCTTCGGTGGCTCCACCCAGGCTGACTATTTCTGCCTGTTTAAAGGTGCTGCGTACCAAATCAGGCAATTTTACGGGAATCCAGTCCCCGCTTAGGAATACTAATCTTAACCTGCTTTCCTCTGCTTCATTCCGGTATTTTCCAAAGTAATTTGTAAGCTGCTGTAATCCTGCCGGAGCCGAATCCCATATTGTAATCCCTTCACTGCACATTATTCCAACAAGCTCGTCCGGGCTTTGAAGCTCACTTCTGGACGCAATTCTTACGGTACCCCCTGCGGCAAGTATTCCGAATATATCATAAACCGACAGGTCAAAGCAGATGGAGGTTATAAACAGCACCTTATCCTTGCTTCCTATTTCAAAGGTTTTGTTCATCCATTCAATTACGTTTATTACGGGGAAATGCTGTATGACAACTCCCTTAGGTGTTCCGGTCGAGCCCGAAGTATAGATAATATATGCGACACTGTCAGATTTAAGCTTCAGGTTCAAATTTTCATGAGACTGCCTTTTTATATGCCACTCCGTCCATATATTTCTTCTTCTATCCCTTACATTCAGCTTTTCCGTACGGTTATTCTTTTTCAATGTGACATCATACCGGAATTTCAGCTCATTTTTAAAGCCTTCGCTTCTTTTTATAATATCTGCTGCCATGTTAAGCGAAGCTTCATTCGCCAAATCTGCAAAATATTCCGGACTGACATATAGCTCACTGTAAAAATCCTTCTTGGGATTTAACAGATCCTTTTCTTCGCTGCTGTTATAATATTCTTCAACTGACCTCCGGTAGCTTTCCCTCTGCTTAAGATCCGGAATATCCGCTATAAGAATCGTTCCTTCGGGTTTTAAAAGCCTCATGCAGCTTTCAATAACTTTCTCCAGGTATGCCATATCCGGAAAAAACTGCACCGTACTTGCCATTATTATGAGGTCGTATGCTTCCGGTTCCAGCGTCCCAATGTCATGCGCAAACCCCTCAACCAGCCTTATATTGCTGATTTGCTTTTCCGTGATATAGTTTTCATTCCGCTTTTGTGTCTCCTTCGACGGATCCAGCCCGACATAGCCACCTGACATAGCTGCCAGCTCAAACATGATTGTTCCCGAACCGCAGCCTATCTCCAATACCTGTTTATCTTTCCCGGTATAAGGCTTAGCCAGCTTCAGTATATGCTGCTTGTACTCGTTTACTTCTTCAGGAATGAAAGGTCTTCCGGTATATGCACTGAAAAATCCTCCTGCAGTAACAGCATCATAAGCCGTTTCTGATATATGATCCCACAGATTCACCGCCTGGTTCCAATCCGCCTTATAGCTTCCCGGCTTTTCTCCCGCTTCATCTACACAGTATATATTGCAGAGCATGTCTGATTCCCATTGTATTTCCTGAATGAATTTCAGGTATTCCGGCTGGCTGATTATATGTTCAACTTTCAAATCCTCCAGTATTTTAGCCATCCTGTTCTTAGGCACATTTGTCTCAAAGGGTAAGTAGGTTGCTCCGGCTTTAAGTACTGCAATCACACCTGTAAGCATATCCAGGGATCGCTCAACCAGAATGGCTACAATACTTAAAGGACCCGCACCCCGGCTCTTAAGCTGCCATGCCAGTCTGTTTGCTTCTTCATTCAGTTCTTTATATGTAAGCTCTCTGCCTTCATATATTGCCGCTATACTCTCCGGCGTTTTTTCTGCCTGTTCCTCAAACAATTGATGTATTGTCTTGTCCCTCAGGTATTCCGAATTAGTATCATTATATGCATATAAGAGCTTCTGCCTTTCGTCTTTCTCCAGTATGTCAATTTCCCCTATCCTTGCACCCGGGTTTGCTGCTACCTGCTTTATAATGTTTTTTATATGCCTTGCTGTGTTTTCTATAAAATTGCTGTCATATGCTTCCCCATTATAAATGATACGTATTTTCAGTTCTTTTCCAGGTATCACCGCTATATTGAAGTCATAATTTGTTTGCTCGTAAAATTTTATACCCTTAATTGTAAATCCTAATGTGCTATCATCCGTAGATTTTCCTATTTCTTCCTCAACCGGATAACTTTCAAATGCCATAATATGATCAATGAGATTTTGTTTCAGCTCTGTTTCCGACTGTATTTCCGCCAGTGTGCTATATTCATATTCCCTCATATCCGTGGCGCTTTCCTGTATCCTCTTTATTAATCCGCTAAAAGACTCATCCTTATTTGCGCTTATTCTTACCGGTACTGTATTTATGAACAGCCCGAGCATGTGCTCAATTCCCGTTAGCTCAGCAGGTCTTCCGGATACAACTGCCCCAAATACCACATCTTCTCTGCCGTTATACTTCTGAAGTACCATTCCCCATACGCCCAGGAATATTGAATTCATTGTAACCCGGTTATCACCGGCTATTTTTTTTATTCTCTCTGTCAATGTTTCCTCAATGAAAAATACAAGTTCTTCTGTCCGGTATCCCCCTTGCCCGCTATATCCCCTCTTTTTCGGAACAATTGCCTGCTCTTCATACCCTTTCATATAGCTTCGCCAGTATTCACAGGCTTTTTCCCTATCTTGTTTTTCCATCCATCTGATAAACCGGCTGTACGGATATGCCGCCGGCAGTTCTATTGCCTTTTTATTTCTTAGAGAATGGTATATTTTCGCAAATTCATTCATTATGATACCCATACACCAGCCATCCATTACGATATGATGGAAGCTCCATATTACTTCGTAGCTTTCTTTTCCTATCTTTACAACAGACAGCCTTATAAGGGTATTCTGAGTCAGATCAAAACCTTTTTTCTTATCTGCTTCCTTAATGTATTCCAGCTTGGCGGCTCTTTCTTCCTCTCTTATCTCCGATATGTCTTCGTAGTATACCCGTGACTTCCGTTCCTCCATAACTGCCTGTACCGGATTCTTTACCTTTTCATATACAAATACGGTTCTTAATGCGTCATGCCTTTCTATTATCAGATTCAGGCTTTCTTCGTACAGTTCTATGTCTATTTCCCCTTCTACCTGCAATATTGTCTGCTCAAAGTATGCAGTTGATTCTTTGTCCAGTATGGAATGGAACAGCATACCTTCCTGCATAGGGGTTAAAGAATATATGTCTTTTATATTGCCTTTTCTATACGCCCCATTAATTTCTCCGAGGGTTTCATATAACGCTTCCAGCTCGTCTATGTTCAGCTTCCCGGTACTGATATCACTGGGAGTAAGTTCTGCTTCTTCTTTGTTTACACAGTATTCGATTATATCCGTAAGCGCTCTGTGGTATCCTTCCGCTAATTTTCCGATTGTTTCTTCACTATATTCGTAACCGTCGTAACTGATGTTAAACCCAAGTTTTCCTCTTGCCAGCATCCCATTTATGTCGATGGCATGAACATTCTTTGCTTCTCCGCTTACACTTGCCCCGAACGAAAGCTCCGATATTTCGAATACCGACGGTTCTACATCCTCATCAAATTGACCCAGATAGTTGAAGCTTATCTCCGGTTTTAGCGCCAGCTCTACTCCCTTCCTGTTTTCAGGCAGCACCAAATACTTTAAGATGCCATATCCAATTCCTTTATTTGGTATTTCTCTCAAAGTCTCTTTGACTACCTTTATCTGATAGCCCATATCTTTATATGACATATCCATTACTACCGGATACATTGCTGTAAACCAACCAACAGTTCTGGTTATATCTATTTTCCCTATTTCTTCTCTGCCATGTCCCTCCAAATTGACGGCGACTTTTTCTTCCCCTGTCCATTTACTTACTGCCACGCCTAAGGCAGTCAACAAAATATCATTGATTTCTGTGTTGTATGCACGGTTTACTTCCCTTTGCAGTTTTTCTGTTTCCTCTTCTGTCAGCTCAACCCTTGCAATTCTGTTATTCCCTACCTTGCTTACGCTTACATTGTTCTCTTTTATAAGAGGTGCTATTTCATTCGTTTCTATCTTTCTCCAGTGTTCCAGCTCCTTTTCCATTTCTTCACCGGATGCGTATTCCATTAACGTATTTGCCCAAGCCTTGTATGATGCTGTTTTTGCGGGTAATACAATTTTCTTGCCTTCCTGCACCTTTCTATAACCTTCCGCCATATCCTCGAACAATATTCTCCAGGATACGCCGTCTATTACCAAATGATGGATGGTTATTAACAGATTATCCCCTTCATTTGTCTTAAAAAGTCCCAACTTTACCAAGGGTCCCATTTCCAGGTCTATACTGCCCTGAAGTTTTCCCGCTTCTTCTTCTATCCTTGCTGCATATGCTTTTTCTGCTTTCAAGTCATAGACATCAAGCGTAAACAGGTTTTCTTCTATTCCCCTTATTTTTTGGATTATCCTGCCATCTTCCTCTTTGTATACACTTCTTAATATGTCATGGTATTCCATTATCTTTGTGAATACCTGTCTAATAATAGACTCGTTAAATCCATCCTTGCTATAAAGCATAACAGCCTGGTTCGAGTGATGCTTCTCCTCAAACTGCTGCTCAAAGAACCAGCGTTGTATAGGCAAAAGTGCCGCTTCTCCCTCTACAATGCCCTGCTCTGCCGAAGGGCTGCCTGTTTCCACAAACTTGCTTAATTCTTCTATGGTAGGATTCTTTAGCAGGTCTCTTATCTGAAGCTTGTATCCATACTTTTGTATGCGGGCGGATACTTGTATCGCCTTTATTGAGTCTCCACCCAAAGCAAAAAAGTTGTCCTTTATACCGATTTTCTCTATTTTCAATACTTCCTGCCATACTAAAGCTACTTTTTCTTCTATTTCGTTCCTTGGTGCCCCGTATTCCGACCCTGCCATAGTACTTGAATCCAATTCAGGCCACTTTTTAGATTCAGTAAGTGCCTTCCTGTCTACCTTTCCATTTGGTGTCAGCGGTATTTCGTCCATATGTACATAGTATACTGGTACCATGTAATCCGGCAATTCCTTTGACAAATATTCCCGCAGCTTTGCAGGGTTCAGAGCTGCTGCCGGTTCCTTTTCACCCACTATAAATGCACACAACTTCTTGTATCCGCTGTTATCTTCTCTTACTACAACAACTGCTTCTTTTATACCGGCATGGCCTAAAAGCTTGTTTTCTATTTCTCCAAGCTCGATTCTGTATCCCCTTATCTTTACCTGGTGATCCATTCTGCCAAGGAACTCCACAGTTCCATCTGTCAGCCACCTTGCCAGGTCGCCTGTACGGTACATTTTTGTACCGGGTTTTATGGGATTGTCAACAAACCTTTCTGCCGTAAGATAATTCCTGTTCAGATACCCCCTTGCAAGTCCGTCCCCCGATATGCACAGCTCTCCCGGTACCCCTATAGGCTGTAAGTGGTCACATTTATCCAGTATGTATGCCTGATAATTTCTAACTGGCTTGCCGATAGGTATAACCTTACCGTGTTCATCTTCCCTGCATTGGTGAATCAATGCATTAATAGTTGTTTCGGTGGGGCCGTATACATTATATATGCCTTCTGGTTTGACCTGATTTATTATTTTCTTATATAGCGAAACAGGGAAGGCTTCTCCCCCCAGCACTATTCTGATGTCTGTACAATCGTCTCCCAAGTACTCGACAAGGGTTTCCATCTGCGCCGGTACCATGTCAATAAATTGAATTTTGTTTTTCCTTACATAGTCATACAGCACATGGTAATCTGTTTTCATCTCATCGGTCATAAGATGTAATGCCGCGCCACAGCCCAGTGCGGTAAAAATGTGCTGTACCGATACATCAAATATCGGTTTGGCGTACAGCATATGGTTTGTCATCTTTCCGTATCCGAAATCTTCTATCAGTCCGCTAACCTGATTGACTAAACTCCGGTGTTCTATCATAACGCCTTTAGGCTGTCCCGTACTGCCGGAGGTATAAATGATATAGGCCAGATCCCTCTGTTTGTTTATTATTTCAAGGTTGTCCCCGCTTCCTGTGTAATTACCCGCATCATCAAGCATGATTGAAGCTCCCCCAAAGGATATCCTGCCTGATACATGGGTTTGTGTCAGCAGCACAGTACTCCCGCAATCCTCCAGCATGTAACTTATTCTGTCCGCCGGATAGTCCGGATCTATCGGCAGGTATGCCCCGCCTGCCTTTAATATGCCCAGTATACCTACAATCAAATCTATGGAGCTTTCTGCCATAATGCCTACTATGCTCTCCCGGTTTACACCCTTCTCCCTGAGTAATCTTGCCAACTGGTTTGCCGCTTTATTCAGCTCACTGTATGTCAGCTTCTTATCTCCGTATTTGACTGCGATATTATCAGGTGTTTTAGCTTTCTGTTCCTGAAATATCTGGTGTATGGTCTTATCTCTCGGGTATTCTGCATAGGTATCGTTAAATTCATAAAGCAGCCGGTGTTTTTCTTTTTCGTTGATTATTTCAATTTCGTCCAGCTTTGCATCCTCATTTTCCGTGACCTTTGCCAATATGCTGGTAAAATGCAACGCCATCTGTTCTATTGTTTCTTTCTTATATAGCTTTGTACAGTATTCCATTTCCAGTTGTATCTTTTCGCCTGCTTCTACCGCCGTCAGTGATAGGTCAAACTTGGATATGATGTTTTCAATTTTGTATTGTCTTATCTGCAGCCCTTCCATATTTGCAAGTCCCATATCAATGTTCTGCATGGCAAACATCACATCAAACAGAGGATTTCGGCTTAAGTCCCTTTCAACATTCACTTTCTCTACCAGCGCCTCAAACTGATAGTCTTGATTTTCGTAAGCCTTTAGGGCCTTTTCCTTTACTTCCTGTAAGAACCCTTTGAAGGTTTTCCTTCCCTCCGGATAGTTTCTCATAGCGAGTGTATTGACAAATATGCCTATGATGTTTTCCAGATCCGCATGATGTCTTCCGGCAATAGGAGTACCTACAATGATATCCTCCTGTCCGCTGTATTTTGACAACAATATATTAAAGCCTGCTAAAAGCACCATATACATGGTGGCTCCAGCCCTCTTCGCCATTCTGCTTAATGCTTTTGCCATATCTTCATTCAGCTCAAATTGTATCCTGTCCCCTTCAAAGCTTTGTAAGCCGGGTCTTGTATAATCTGTCGGCAAATTCAGCACAGGTATTTCTTTACTTACTCCCTCATTATCCCCGTACTCTCCAAGCCAGTATGCTTCCTGTTTTCTTAGAACGTCTCCCTGCAGCATTTGATTCTGCCATGAGGCATAGTCCCTGTATTGCAGTTTCAATTCCGGCAGTTCTTTTCCTTCATACAGCTCTGCAAATTCCTTTACCAATATTCCCATGGAGGTGCCATCCGATATAATATGATGCATATCCACTGCTATAATATGCTTTTTGATAGCTGTTTCATTTCCTTGCAGTATCCTTATAAGTCCCACTCTTATTAATGGTGCATGGTTTAAATTAAAGGGTCTTATGAAGCGCTTAATGCGTTCTTTTGCCTCTGCCTCATTTTCTTCATTGTATACAATCTCGAATTCTACATCCTTGTGCACGCGCTGTAATATTTCCTCTCCGATAAATTCAAAATCAGTCCTGAAGGCTTCATGACGGCTTATTAGATTTTTGAAAGCTTTTTGCAGTTTCTCTCTTCTTAAATCTCCTTCTACCTCCAGTATCACAGGAATGTTGTAACCAATACTGTCTGTTTCCATTTGGAAAAGTGCGTATAACCGCTTTTGTGCAGAGGACGCAGGATAGTATCCTGAAGCTGATTCTTCTGCCGGTTTTATTGTTTCATAAATACTTTTTATCTGCCTTTTTGCATATTCTGCCAGCCCTTTCACTGTAGGTGCAATGAATATCTCCCTTAAAGGTATTTCTAGCTGCAATTCCTTGTGAATTCTTGCTGCCATCACTGTTGCTTTTAAAGAGTGTCCGCCCAGCTCAAAGAAGCTGTCATTTATTCCTACCTGCTCTACCTTCAGCACTTCCTGCCAGATTGACACCAGCTTTTCTTCCAGTTCATTCCCTGGTGCTTCATATTCCCTGCCTGTTACTATACTGCCATCCGGTTTTGGCAGTGCCTTTCTATCCACTTTTCCGCTGGTTGTCAAGGGCAGCTTATCCAGTTCTACAAAGTACGACGGCACCATGTATTCCGGCAGCACCTTCATCAGGTATTCCCTCAACTGGCTTGTCCCGGTCAGCTTGCTTTCCTTAACTTCCGGCGTTATATAGGCACAAAGGTACTTGTCTGCGTTTTCGTCCTCCCAGGCTCTCACTGCTGCTTCCTTTACAGCCTCATGCTCAATAAGACGGCTCTCTATTTCTCCTAATTCTATCCTGTAGCCCCTTATCTTGACCTGATGATCTACCCTCCCAAGGAATTCTATATTCCCATCCGGCAGCCATCTTGCAAGATCTCCTGTTTTATATATCCTTTCACCTGTAGCAAACGGGTTTGGCACAAATTTTTCTTCTGTAAGTGTTGGGTTATTGAGATATCCTCTTGCTAAGCCAACGCCCGCTATACAAAGTTCTCCCGGCACGTTTACCGGCTGTATCTGATTATTTTTTCCCAATATATATATCTTTGTATTTGCTATGGGTTTTCCTATGGTTACCTTTTCTTCCTTTGTTACTTCCTTTATAGTTGAATATATGGTTGTTTCTGTTGGTCCATACATGTTGTAGATTCTTGCTTTTGCTATGCTTTGCACTTCTTTTAGCAGGGCTCCCGGCAGTGCTTCTCCGCCTATCATTATGATGTCAAGCCTGCCAATGCTGCTGCGGAATTCTTCGTTTTCCAGCATCATCTGCATTCTGGACGGGGTTAGCTGCAACGTATCAATTTTTTCTTTTTCTATTATCTGCGAAAGTTTTTTGGCATCCCGCTGCGCTTCTTCATCTGCTATAACAATTTTCATTCCCATACTAAGCGGCAGCAGCGTTTCTAAGCCCATTATGTCAAAGGATACGGAAGTCAGGCATAATATACTGTAGCTCTCACTAAAGTCAATAGCCGTCATTCCTTTTATAAAATTTATAACTGACCGGTGTTCTATCATAACACCCTTTGGTTTTCCGGTTGAGCCTGATGTGTATATAACGTATGCCATATGACTGGCGCTGCTTACTTCACTCAGGATCTGTGTTTCCCCTTTAAATAGCCCCGCCTCATCCAACATGATTTTTTCTATTTCACAGCCTGAATTATCATTAAGCTCCTTTTGAGTCAGCAGTATCCTTGCACCGCTGTCTTCCAGCATATACCGTATCCTGTCTTCCGGGTATTCCGGGTCAATGGGCAGGTAGGCACCGCCTGCTTTCAGAATCCCCATCATGCCTATCACCATTTCCAGGGAGCGTTTCACAAGTATCCCTACTATATCATCCGGCCCTATACCTTTTTCCCTGAGTACCCTTGCCAGTTGATTTGCTTTCCCGCTCAATTCTCTATAGGTTAGCTGTTGTTCTTCATAAATAACAGCGATATTGTCAGGTGTTTTCTCTGCTTGTTCTTCAAATAGCCGTTGTATTGTCTTGTTTTCCGGATATGCAGCCTTTGTAGCATTGAACTCATACAGAAGCTGCTTTCTCTCTTCTTCTCCTGTCATATCCATTTCTTCTAATTTGATGTCAGGTTTTTCTACGGCTTTCTCCAGTATGTTTACAAGATGCCTTCCCATTTTCTCTATAGTTTCTTTCCTAAACAGACTTGTACAATATTCTATTTTAAGCGGCAGCTCTTCTTCACTTTCGTAAGCCGTAACCATCAGGTCAAATTTGCTTATCTTATTCTCGGTTTTGAAGGGTTTTAGTGTTAACCCTTCCAGTTTTACCTCTCCAACTTCCATGTTCTGTAATATCAGCATGACATCAAATATTGGATTGCGGCTTATATCCCGTCTTACATTTGCCTTCTCAACCAGCTCTTCAAACTGGTATTCCTGATTTTCGTACGCTGCTAATGCCTTTCCCTTTACTTCCTCAAGAAATTTCCTAAAGGTCTTTCTTCCTTCCGGGTAGTTCCTCATTGCAAGGGTATTTATAAACATCCCCATGATATTCTCTAAATCCGCGTGGTACCTTCCTGCTATAGGACTGCCTACAACGATGTCTTCCTGCCCGCTGTATTTTGACAATAGTATATTAAAGGCAGTAAGCAGCACCATATATAGGGTGGAGCCTGTCTCTTTTGCTATCCTTCTTATTCCATTTGTAAGCGTCTTACTTAGCTTTAACTGTATCTTATCTCCTTCAAAGCTTTGCATTTTGGGTCTTGCATAATCCGTAGGCAGATTGAGCACAGGTATTTCTTCATATTCCTTCAACCAGTATGCTTCCTGCTTCTTAAGCGAATCTTTCTGAAGCCGGTTTTGCTGCCATGGAACATAGTCCTTATACTGTATTCTAAGCTCCGGCAGCACTTTTCCATTATACAGCTCCCCGAACTCCTTCACCAATATAGCGGTGGAGGTTCCGTCGGATATTATGTGATGCACATCTATCATCAATATATGTCTTACTTCTGCCAGCTCAATAATCCCCGCTCTCATCAGCGGTGCCCTGCTAAGATCAAAGGGTCTGAAAAAATCGTCTGCAAGCTTTTCTAGCTCTGCATCGTCCCCTGCTTCATAATGTTCCAGACTAAATGCAACTTCTTCCTGTATCTTCTGAAATATTTCTTCTCCTTTAACTTCAAAGCCGGTTCTTAGCCCCTCGTGCCTTCTTATAAGTTCCGCAAATGCATTATGAAGCTTGTGCTTATTTAGTTCACCTGCCAGCTCTACCACTTGAGGAATATTGTACGCTGTGCTTTCTTTATCCATAGCCTGTAGGGCAAATATCCTTTTTTGTGCAGATGACAGCTTGTAGTATTCCATTTTGCCTGCCGGTTCTATTCTTACATAATTGTTTCTTTCTATATTTTGAATATATTCTGCCAAGCCTTTTATTGTAGGTGTGTTAAATACTTCTTTTAAGGGCACTTCCACACTCAGTTCCTTATGTACGCCCGATACCATGCTTGTAGCATTCAAGGAATGTCCGCCCAGTTCAAAAAAGTTGTCGTTTATGCCTACTCTTTGTACTCCCAATACGCGCTGCCATATTTCCACCAGTTTTGCTTCTGTCTCATTTTCTGCAGCCATATAGGCTGTTTTCGAAGACATCATATGTCCTGCTTCTGCTAATGCTTTTCTGTCTATTTTGCCATTTTGTGTCAGGGGTAATTTCTCCAGACTCACAAAGTGTGACGGTATCATATATTCCGGCAGTGCTTTGCTTAAGTATGCCCTTAAATCTGCAACATCGATTTCTTTGTTTCCTGCAATATATGCACATAGATTCTTATTACCTGTTTCATTCTCTACTGCCATTGCAACTGCTTCTGTTACCCCCTCATAGCCTAATAAACTGTTCTCGATTTCGCCCAATTCTATCCTATAACCTCTGATTTTTACCTGATGGTCTATTCTTCCTATTATTTCTATGTTCCCGTCCGGCAAAAGTCTTCCAAGGTCTCCTGTTTTATATATAATATCCTGTAGGTTTTCATTGAATGGATTTTTAATAAATACCTTTTTGTTTAATTCCCGGTTATTTAAATATCCGGAGGTAATAAAGGGCGTCCTGATGTATATTTCCCCAATACCATTTACGACACAGCGGTTTAAATCCTTGTCCAATATCATTGCTTCGGTAAATGTAATGGGCTTTCCCACCGGTATGCTTATTTTCTCTACATCCGACTCTTGTATCCTGTAATATAATTTTGCCAGGGTTGTTTCTGTCGGTCCGTACAGATTCACCAATTGAATCCGGCTCCCGTAAAGCTCTGTAAATTGTTTTATATCCCTTCCTCTAAGCAATTCCCCGGCTAACAAAATATACTTCAGATGCATAATGCCATGAGTGTCTTTTAACACCCTTGCCAAACCTTTGAATAGTGTGGGTACCATATGAATCAATGTTATCCTGTTCTCTTCTATCCATTCCGACATCTTTTCCGGATCCATGATAATTTCGTTATTCTGCGGTATGCATAGTGTACCTCCCGCACATAGCGGAACAAATATATCCCTTAAAAACGGATCAAAGGAGGGAGAGGTAAACTGGCTTACCCTGAAGCTGTCATTCACCTCGAATTCTTCTATTTCCCACTGTATAAAATGACATAAACTTTTATACCTTCCCATGATACCCTTGGGTTTTCCTGTTGACCCCGAGGTAAAGTAAATGTAGCAGTGCTTATTTTTTTCACTTTTTTCCAAAGTATATTCTTTGCCGGTATTTTCATCTATCCGGTACAGCATTAAATTTTCTATACCATCTATAGCCTGTGTTTCCTTATCCAAAACCAATATATTGACTTTTCGTTCTCCCTGCCTCACTATATTGCTAAGCTTCGGTACAAAGGACGATTGTGTGATAATCCAATCGCTTTGTACCTCGTCCAGCATCAGCTCAATTCTTTTTTCCGGATAATTTATGTCGACCGGAACAAATATGTTGTTAGATTTTATAATGCCTAAAATAGCTTTAACCAGATCAATTCCCTTATCCATCATGACTAATATATTTTTTGTTTCAAAAATATGACGGCTTAAAAAATCAGCAATCTGATTCGAATACTCATAAAGCGTCAAATATGAAATATGCTCCCCGCCGCATTCAATTGCCGTTTTGCCAGGTGTTTTTCTCGAAAAATTATTTATCATACTCATTAAATCTAAAATTTCCATTAATGTAACCCCCAAACAATAATATAAATTTACAAGTTATACCTTCCCTAGAAAAATACATCATTATCAAAAAGATTATCAAATGAAGTAGCATATTCGTTTGAAGCAACATGGTTTTCAAAGTTTATACTTTTGATTAAAATGCCCTCATTGTCTAATACGGCCGCTGCTGCATCCTTTAAATAATTCAGAATATCTTCTATCATACGGCCGTCATACAGATTTTCTTTATAAACCCAGTTAAACCACATTTCGTCTATGGTTTCAGTTACATACAGAGTATGATCATATTTAGGCACCGCTTCATAAAGGTTGCAAGAACTGACAACCAGATGCTCCATATCAAAATTTGTACCCTGATACGGCATATAATTAAACAGTATGCTGAAAATCGAAGCACTTCTTATATCTAAATTCTTTTTTAGCTTTGAATAGAGTGTCTCATAGGGATAATCCTGATTGTTCAGATCATTCATGACGTTTTCCTTAAGCTTCATAAGATAATCCCCGAATGTCATTTCTGTTTCAAGTTTCGTTCTAATGACCAATACATTCAGAAACAAACCTATTAAGGATTCCAATCCCTGATAATTCCTGCCTGCATTGGGTATACCGATTGTTAAATCCTCCTGATTGTTGTATTTATACAATATAATATTGAAAATGCCCAGCATAAATATAAACTTGGTTATTTTTCTTTCTTTGCAGAAGTTGTTTATTCTTTCTGTTATTTCCCTATTCAGTTTAAGCTGTTTATTGGCTCCTTTTGTTATGTCTGTAGCCATATTATTTTTCCTGGGCAATTCTGTGTATATAAAATTATCCAGCCTTTTAAGCCAGTATTCCTCCAGCCCTTTCATCATTGTAGATTTCAATAGTACATTGTGCCATGCGGCATAATCCTTATACTGTATCAAAAGCTCAGGAAGCTTTCTTCCTTGATAAAATTCAACAAATTCTTTCAGTATGATATTCATGGAAAAACCATCGGATATAATATGGTGCATATCTAATACCAGAATATGCCTATCTTCCGATATCTTTATGGCCATTACCCGTATTAACGGTGCTTTGCCAAGATCAAACGGTACAATAAATGCATCTGTTATTTCTTTTATATCCGCTTCATCCGCTTCCAGATACTTAATCTTTAGCGCCATATCCTTTTTAACAATCTGCACAGGCTCCCCGGCTTCATATTTGAATACTGTTCTCAATGCTTCATGCCTTTTGACTATTTGATTAAAGGCATTTTCCGCTTTTTCTATATCAAATCTGCCCTCGATAGATACGGTGAAAACCATATTGTAGCTGGTATCCTTTTCATTAAGCTGGTTGACGATTAATAGCCTGTTTTGAGCAGATGAAACAGGATAATATTCCTTCCCGGCTATAATTTGAATCTCTTTAAAAGCTTTTTTCTCCAATTCTGATATATACTTTGAAAGCTCCTTTATCGTCGGTTTCAAAAATACTTCCTTTAACAGTACCGGAGTGTTCAGTTCTTTTTGTATTCTTGCTGCCATCCCAGTCGCTTTGAGGGATTGTCCCCCCAGCTCAAAGAAATTATCATTGATTCCTACCTTTTTAATATTGAGTATTTCTTTCCATATCATAACCAGCTTTTCTTCTATCTCATTACGTGGTGCTTCATAAATTGACCCTGTATCAATACTCCCGGAAGGCTCCGGTAATGATTTCCTGTCAATTTTCCCGTTGATTGTAAGAGGCAGCTTATTAAGTTGCAGAATATATGACGGTATCATGTAATATGGCAGTTCTTTTGCCAGGTATCCTCTTATTTCCTCTAAGGTAAATGGCCTATCCCCTGCTATATATGCCATCAGATATTTATTTCCGTTTGTGTCTTCCTTTGCAGTTACGAAGACTTCTCTAATTTCTTCATGGTTAAGAAGCTGGTTTTCTATTTCCCCTAACTCTATCCTGTGCCCGCTTATCTTTATCTGTTGATCTTTCCTGCCTAAAAATTCTATGTTTCCGTCAGGCAGCCATCTCGCAAGATCACCTGTTTTGTACATTCTTTCCCCTTTAAAAAACGGGTTTGGTACGAATTTTTCTTCCGTAAGCTGCTGTCTGCCCAGATAACCGCGGCTCAGTCCATCCCCGGCGACACATAACTCTCCGGCTATTCCAATAGGCTGCAAACCTCCTTGTTTGTTTATTATATATACTTTTGAGTTGCTTATGGGTTTCCCTATTGGTATATTTTCAGTGTATGTTTTATCTATCCTGAAGCATGTAGAGAAGGTTGTGTTTTCTGTAGGCCCATACCCGTTTATGATTACCAGTTCCTTGTTTATATCTCTTATTTTATTTATGTGCTTGGGTGATAGCGCATCTCCGCCTACCAGCAGCTTTCTGCATTTCTTAAATATATTCCCATGGTCTTCTGTTATCTGGTTAAATAGCGGTGCTGTCAGCCACATGGTAGTTATCCCATACTTTTCTAACAGTTCTCCAAGCTTTGCGCCATCCAATATTTCGTTTTTGTCTGCTAAATACAATTCCAATCCGTTTAATAGCGCCCCCCAGATTTCAAAGGTAGATGCGTCAAATGCAATAGCCCCTGTCTGGAGTATCCTGTCATTGGGTTCAAATTCGATGTAGTTTGTATTTCTAACCAGGCGAACTACACTTTTATGTTCAACCATAACCCCTTTTGGCTGCCCCGTACTTCCGGATGTATACATGACATAGGCCAAATCCTGAGTTTGACCCTCATTATTTAGGTTATTCGCTTGCTCCTCCTCCAGTCTTTTCTTCAGCATATCCAGAATGACTACATCCCGGTCATAAGCTTTTTCCCCTTCTTCTTCCTTTTCCATGAATGCTATTCCGGGTATCTTTTTTAATGCTTCTTCCTTAGGTAATTTTCCATCATTCTTTATCATTTCACCTATTAATTCACTGAGAGTTATTTCTCCTTCTCCCAATACAACTAAATCTACGTTTCTATCCTTCAACACTTCTTTGCAGCTGCTGGTCGCATAAGGTCCCCCTGCCAATATGGGTGCTTTAACATTCCAATTCCTTATTGCAGCTATTGTCTTGTGAAACAGATCCCTATAAAAACTTAAAGATCTTATTCCTATTATGTCAGGCTTATATTCTTTAATTATTTCTTCCAACTCTTTAAAGCTATCGAAATCTATTCTGGATTTTAATATTTTGCCTTGCACCTTTCCTGCAAATTTATGATTAATATAGGACATAAGATACATGAGCCCCAACGGCGGTTCTACCACATCATAAAGCATACTCCCGCTCTTATCGCTGAATAGCTGTGATAAATCCAAGAGCAGCAATTTTAATGGATTAGCTTCAAGCTCTTTTCTTGAGGTTTTTTCCAGGAGCTTCTTATTAAAGTCCTTAACCAACCCGAATTCTTCACTGACAAAGCTCCCACCGCCAAGCTCGCTTCTTTGTATACCGACAAAATCCAACAGCTCGTCAAAGGTCTTAATTTCAACCGGTAAATAGCTGTTATATTTTTGTATTAGCTCATCCTCCGAAAGCACCTTCATTTGTACAGGCAATACCTGCCTTAGGCGTTTGTAGGACAGGAAATATTCATTTAAAAATTCTGTCTGACAGCTTACTGTAAAGCTTTTAGGGAAGGGCAACGTATCAGGAAGTTCATGATATGCCAGGTTTATTGACCGTTCTATTGCATCCTTGGATATACCGCTGTCTATAGCCAATTTTTCCATACCTGAGCCGGGGTATATCTTTAATACATTGAAATATGTAAAATGGAGCCATTTGATACTTTTAATAAAATCCAGAGTCATCAAAGCTTCCTCTTCAGTTTCCGTCGGAAAACCGTGCATTGCAAATAACTCCAATATGACCTGCGGATACCTTTTTGTTATATATTCTATGTTTCCTTTTAACTTTTCCAAATTGACATTTTTTTTAATAAGCTTCTGTAGTCTTTGTGATGCGGTTTCCAATGCCAGCGCAATACTGACCGTTCCCGCTGCTACCATTAAATCAATATATTCCTTAGTTAAGAGGTCGCCTCTTAATCCATTCGGGAAAAATATGTTTAGCTTCATTCCGCTGTCTATGACCATATTGAAAAATCTGGTGCTGTTTACCTTATCCAGATTAAATATATCGTCAATAAACACAAACCTTCTGATTCCCATTTCATAATACAGCTTGACCTCGTTAAATATATTCTCTGCCGAACGCACAACATTTACTTTAGGCCATATCTTATGACAATATGCACAATCATAGGGGCATCCTCTTGTTGCCTGTATGGTGATTGTTCTCTTCACCATTGCCATGCCTATGTATTTTCCATACTTTTCGTAATCAACGTAGGATCTGTCCGGTATCGGCAAGCTGTCAAAATCCATTATTTGCTCACGGGTGCAGGTAAGAACTGTCGTGAAAGAAGCTGAGTCCGTTCTTTGCAGCAAAACAAAGGAGATATCCGCTGCTGCATTCTCTGTGGTTAATAACAGTTTTACATTACTGTCATTAAGCATTGAAAGAATTCTATTCTGCGGATACTCCGGATCAATTGGCAGATAGGCGCCGCCTGCCTTTAATATACCCAGAATTCCTATCACAATGTCCAGAGATTTTTCTACCATAATGGCTACCAAATCACCATGCGTAACTCCCTTTTCCTGAAGTAACCGTGCCAGTTGATTGGCTTTTTCATTCAGCTCCTTATATGTCAGGTATCTCTCTTCATACACAACTGCAATATTATCAGGGGTTTTCTCTGCCTGCTCCTCAAATAATCCGTGTACTGTCTTGTCTTTTGGATATTCTGTCTTTGTAGCATTAAACTCATTGAGTATCTTCTGTCTCTCAGCTTCTGTCATGATATCTATTTCCGATACTAATACTTCAACATTATTTGATATGATATTAAGCACATTTATCAGGTGGTTTGCCATTCTTTCCGCCGTGCTGTGCTTATATAATTTTGCATCATATTCTAACTCAAGCTGAACATATCCGTCTTGTTTATTAAAGGAAAAAATCAGATTTGCCTTTAAGTGTTCTATATACCTCTTGCTATGTATGTTTTCAAGCAAAACAAAATTTTGTAATATCTGGTTTGATCCCTCCGCAGCTAAATCTTTAAGCAGTAATTCCACCGGGTAATTTTGATTTGCCATTGACTCAGTCATATCTTTTTTAACATTGAGCAGTAATTCTTTAAATGTGCTGCTTTCTAATATTTTGCCTTTTATGACCAGAACAGTATTTAGCAAGTCACTTTCCATATTTTGTTTATAAACAGGAGCCCCCACAATTATGTCGCTGCTGCCTGTATACTTATGCAGTAATGCCATTACGCTTGCTAACAAAATCAAATACAAATTCTGCATAGATTTATTGCTTATTTTGTTTAGCTTTTCAGATAAATCTTCTGTAAACTTAATTTCTAATTTGTTTAAACCTGTTTTGCTTCCGTCTGCACAATTATAGTCACTAAAAATATTGCCTGCTTCCAATTCTTCCGATAGTTTACTCAGCCAATAATTTTTTTCAGATTCATGTTCATCTGTGTTATGCATTATTTGTTTTATAAAATCATTGTTCACATCCAAGCCCCCTATTTAAAAATCAAAATCTACCTCATCACTTTCAATACTCTGCGGTTGTTTAATATTATAGTTAAGTGCAATTTTCTTTATTTCAATCTCCGCACTATTAGAAACCAATTCCAATATGTCTGTATAATGATCCGCTATCATTCTCATTGTTTCCTTTTTAAACAGCTTTGTGCAGTACTCTATACTCATACATATCTCTTCTTTGTCTTCTGCCGCTATAAGTGCCATATCAACTCTGGATGTTCTGTTTTCAGCATTTTGGGGCGTTATTTTTATTTCTGCTTCAGCTGCTTCTCTCAGCTCGGTATTCTGCAGCGTAAACATAACATCAAACAGCGGATTCCTCTTTAAATTTCTTGGTATATTTAGTTTGTATACCAGTTCTTCAAACTGATAATCCTGATTCTCGTATGCGCCTAATACTGTTTCCTTTACTTCCTTCAAAAATTCTCTGAAAGTCTTTCTGCCTTGCGGAAAGTTCCGCATCGGCAGTGTGTTTACAAACATACCGATGATATTCGAAAAATCTGCATGGCATCTTCCGGCTGTGGGACTTCCTATTATAATATCCTCTTGTCCGGTATATTTTGACAGCAACACATTATATGCTGCCAGTAATACCATGTATAGGGTTGCACTCTCTTCTTTTGCCAGTCCCCTTAGTCTCTCAGTCAGTGCTTTGCCTATCTCAAAACTTATTGTATCTCCTTCAAAACTTTGCATTAAAGGTCTCGGATAATCTGTAGGCAGGTTCAGTACCGGTATTCCTCCGGTTGAAGGAACCTCAATAAATTGCTTCAGCCAATATTTCTCCTGTTTCTTCATTCCCGCTGTATTCTTTATCATATCCTGCCATACTACGTAGTCCTTGTACTGTATCCTTAGTTCCGGCAGCTCTTTACCTTCATACAGCTTCATAAATTCGCTTAACAATATCCTCATGGATACACCATCCGATATGATATGGTGCATGTCATACATCAGTATATATTTTTCCGGTTGTACGCCCTTATCATTGTTTAGTTCAATAAGCCCTGCCCTTAATAGCGGTGCTTTGCTTAAATCAAATGGCATTATGAATTCTTTTATTTCCTTTTCTATTTCATCTTTCCCATACAACCTGACTTTTTTATATTCTATATCAAAAGTTACCTCCCGGTGTACCTTCTGTCTTACCTCTCCTCTAAGAACCTCAAAAGATGTTCTTAGACTTTCATGCCTCTCTATCAAGCTCTTAAAAGCTTTCAAAAGTCTCTCTCTTGAAAGCTGCCCTTCCAGCTCAAATACTGCCGGCATATTGTAGCTGGTACTATCTATTTCCATCTGCTGTAATGCATACAACCGCTTCTGGGCAGAGGATGCCGGATAGTATCCCCATTCTTCTCCAGCGCTTAAAGATACAGCTCTTTCTATTTCCTGATATATGCTTGCTTCCTGTTTTCTTATATATTCACCAAGTGCTTTTATTGTTGGTGCTTTAAATATTTGTTTAAGTGGTACTTCCACATTGATTTTCTTGTGTACGCTTGCCACCATTGCTGTTGCCTTCAGTGAATGTCCTCCCAGTTCAAAGAAGCTGTCGTTTATTCCTACCCGCTCTACCTTCAGCACTTCCTGCCAGATTGATACCAGCTTTTCTTCCAGTTCATTTCTTGGTGCTTCATATAACACACCGGTATTTATACTGCCATCAGGTTCAGGCAACCCCTTCCTGTCTATCTTTCCATTACGGTTTAAAGGCATTTGCTTAAGCTGTATAAAATAGGACGGTATCATGTAATCCGGCAGTTCTTTGGCCAGGTGTTCCCTAAGACTGGCTAAAACCAGCTCCTGTTCGGCTGCTATGTAAGCACAAAGATACTTTCCGCTGCTGTCTTCTTTCGCAATCACAGCCGCTTCCTTTACATATTCATGCTTCGTAAGCACGTTTTCTATTTCTCCCAGCTCTATCCTGTAGCCTCTTATCTTTACCTGATGGTCTATACGTCCCAGGTATTCTATGTTGCCGTCAGGCAACCATCTTGCAAGATCTCCGGTTCTGTACATTCTTTCTCCCTGTATAAATGGATTCACCGCAAATTTCTCTCCGGTAAGCACAGAATTGTTTATATAGCCCCTTGCCAGACCTTCTCCTGCTATGCACAGTTCTCCCTGTACGCCTATAGGCTGCAGGCAATTGTTTTTGCCGGTTATATATGCTTTTACATTCTGTATCGGACTGCCAATGGGTATGCTGCGGTATGCATTTTCTCCCTCTGTTTTGTAGCTGGTTGCATAGATGGTTATTTCTGTCGGCCCGTATATATTTTCCAGCCTTACCCCTTCTACGGCTGCACTAAACCGTTTTACTGTCTCTATTCCCAGGGCTTCTCCTGCCGCAAAAAGATATTTTAGCTTACCCAGCTTCTTTATTCCAGCCTTATGAACTTCGTCTATAAATATATTCAGCATGGACGGTACGAAGTTTACATGGGTTATGTGCTTTTTGACGATTATTTCCGCTATTGCTTTTGCATCTTTTTCTTCCCCTTGCGGAAGTATAACAAGCCTGCCATTGCCTATGAACCAACCGAATAGTTCTGTTACAGATACGTCAAAGGTGCAGGCTGTCTTTAGAAGATATGCATCTTCTGCTTCCATGGGGTATTCCTTTTCCATTGCGGTTAGTGTATTTACCACACTTTTGTGTTCTATCATGACGCCCTTGGGTTTTCCCGTAGAACCGGAGGTATATATGACATAAGCCAGGTTGCAAGACGTGGCAGTATGCTTTAGATTGTCTGCATTACCTTCATACAGCTCTTCACTATCCAAATTTATCTTTTCTATGCCCGGTTCCAGCTTGCCTGTCCACTTTGTATGGGTCAGAAGTAATTGTGCGCCGCTGTCTTCCAGCATGTAACTTATTCTGTCCTTAGGATATCCCGGGTCTATGGGAAGGTATGCCCCTCCTGCCTTCAGTATTCCCATGATCCCGATAATCATCTCCGGCGACCGCTCCACCATGATGCCTACGATGCTGTCAGGTCTTATACCCTTTTCTGCAAGTACACCGGCCAGCCGGTTTGCCTTTTCATTCAGTTTACTGTAGGTCAGAACCTTTTCTTCATATTCTATGGCTATAGCCTCCGGCATCTTACGAGCTTTTTCTTCAAACAGCTCCTGTATTGTCTTTTCCCTTTGGTATTCTCCATTGGTATCATTGAAGTCGTAAAGAAGCTGACCCCTTTCTTCTTCTCCGATCAGTTCAATTTCTTCCAGCTTGGAATCTGGTTGCTCTGCTACTCTTTCCAATATATTGATATAATGTCTGCTCATTCTCTCTATGGCAGCTTTGTTAAATAGCTTTGTACAATATGTTATTTCAAATCTTAGTATTTCTCCCTGCTCTTGCGCTGCAACCGTTATGTCAAATTTGCTTACCCTGCTTTCCATAGCATATGGCCTTATTGCCAGTCCTGAAAGACCCGCTTCTCCTATCTCCATATTCTGTAATGTCAGCATTACGTCAAATATTGGATTTCGGCTTAGGTCTCTTATTACGTTTACCTTGTCTACCAGCTCTTCAAACTGGTATTCCTGGTTCTCATATGCCTTAAGACATTTTACTTTTACTTCTTGCAGAAATTCTCTGAAGGTCTTCCTTCCCTCAGGATAGCTCCTTATTGCCAGAGTATTCACGAACATTCCTATGATGCCTTCCAAATCGGTCTGGGTTCTTCCTGCAATGGGACTCCCTACTACGATGTCTTCCTGTCCGCTGTATTTTGACAGTAGAATATTAAAGCCCGCGAGCAGCAGCATATACAGAGTTACTCCGGTTTCTTTCGCCAGTGCTTTTAGTTTTTCTGTCAATTCCTTACTTGCTTCTACTTCCAGCCCGGCTCCCTCAAAGCTCTGCTGAACCGGTCTTGGGTAATCTGTCGGCAGGTTGAGTATGGGTATTTCTCCACCATATTCCCCCAGCCAGTATTTTTCCTGTTTCTTGAGTGCATCTATTTCCAGCCGCTTTTTCTGCCATGCCGCATAGTCCTTATATTGCAGCCTCATATCAGGCAGCGCTTCGCCGCTATATAACCTGCCAAAGTCCTTCATCAGTATTCCCATTGACACCCCGTCTGATATGATGTGGTGAAGGTCTACCATAAGTATGTGCCTTTTTCTATGCACTTCCCGACCTTCGCAGACTATAAGTCCCACTCTCATTAGCGGTGCCTTGTCAAGTTCAAATGGTCTTATGAAGCCTTCTGCTATTTCCCTTATTCCCTCTTCTTCCTTTGCTTCATAGTACTCTATGCTTAATTCCACTTCCTTATGTATTTTCTGTATTATTTCTTCTCCTGCTATATGGAAACTGGTTCTTAAGCTTTCATGCCGCTTCATCAGTTCCCTTAAAGCATTTTTAAGGGACTCTTTCTCCGGTTGTCCTTCAAATTCAAAGACTGCCGGTATGTTGTAGCCGGTACCTCCGGTTTCTATTTTCTGCAAGGTGTATAACCTCTTTTGAGCGGAGGATGCCGGATAGCATCCCGGTTCCTCTCCCATACTTAAAGGTAAAGCTCTTTCTATTTCCTTATACTTGCTTGCCTCTTGTCTGCATATATACTCTCCAAGTGCTTTTATTGTTGGTGCTGTGAATATTTCTTTCAGTGGTATTTCTACATCTATTTGCTTATGTACTCTTGCAATCATGGTTGTCGCCTTCAGTGAATGTCCTCCCAATTCAAAGAAGCTGTCGTTTATTCCGATTTTATCTATCTTCAATATTTCCTGCCAAATGATGGCAAGTTTCTCTTCTATCTCATTCCTCGGTGCCTCATATTCCTTACCCGTTTCAATACTGCCCTCCGGTTTTGGCAGTGCCTTTCTATCCACTTTTCCGCTGGTCGTAAGAGGCAGCTTATCCAGTTCTGCAAAGTAAGACGGCACCATGTATTCCGGCAGCAGCTTCATCAGGTATTCCCTCATGCTACTTGTCTCTGGCAGTTTGCTTCCTTTATTTTCCGGAGTTATATAGGCACAAAGGTACTTATCGCCGTTTTCATCTTCCCAGGCTATTACTACGGCTTCTTTTATGGCCTCATGTTCTGCCAGGCGGCTCTCTATTTCTCCCAGTTCTATCCTGTAGCCTCTTATCTTGACCTGATGATCAATACGCCCAAGGAATTCTATGTTGCCGTCAGGCAGCCACCTTGCAAGATCACCGGTTTTGTACATTCTTCCTCCTGGGATAAATGGATTAGACACAAACTTTTCCGCCGTCAATTCCGGTTTGTTCAGGTATCCTCTTGCCAGCCCCGCCCCTGTTATGCAAAGCTCCCCGGGCACGCCTACAGGCTGCAGGCGGTTGCTTTTGTCCAATATATGCAGTTCTATATTATCTATAGGTTTACCGATTGGTATGGTGTCCTCCCGTTCCTCTTCCATGCAATCATAATAGGACACATCTACAGTTGCTTCTGTTGGCCCATATAGATTTATAAGCTTTACGCCCTGTTTCTTTCCTAATATTTCCTTGAATCTATTTACATGCTGTAGGGTCAATGCCTCTCCGCTTGCAAATACTTGTCTCAGACTGGATATATCTGCCTTCACACTATGGCTGCCTACATATTCCAGAAACATATCCAGCATTGATGGCACAAAATGCATGGTTGTTACTTTATACTTTTCTGCTGCCTTTATTATACTGCCCGGATCCTTTTCTCCTCCTTGTTCCAGCATACATACACTTGCACCGGATATTGACCACCAGAAAAGCTCCCACAAGGATACATCAAATGTATAGGGTGTCTTTTGCAATAGAACATCATCTTTGCCTATCGGATATTTTTTCTGCATCCAGTTTATTCTGTTGATTAATGCGCCGTGCTCTATCATCACGCCCTTTGGTTTTCCTGTGCTTCCTGAAGTATATATAATGTATGCCATATGATTAACACCGCTGACTTTACCCAGATTCTGCGCTTCTCCTTTATATAGCTCGATCTCATCCAGCCTGATTTTTTTTATTCCGCAGCCTGCCCTATCACCAAACCCCTTATGGGTCAGTAGTATTTTGGCACCGCTATCTCCCAACATATATTTTATTCTGTCTTCAGGGTATGCAGGGTCTATGGGGAGGTATGCCCCTCCTGCCTTTAGTATTCCTATTATCCCTATTATCATCTCCAGTGAACGTTCCGCCATTATTCCCACAATACTGTCAGGTCCTGTTCCATTCTCCCTCAGTACCCTTGCAAGCCGGTTCGCCTTTCCGTTCAATTCCCTATATGTCAGCTTTTCGTCCCCGTATACAACCGCAACCTTGTCCGACGTCTTCTCTGCCTGCTCCTCAAACAGTTGGTGTATCGTCTTATCCTTTGGATAATTTGCCTGTGTGTCATTAAATTCAAATAATATTTGTTTCTTTTCCTCTTCTCCAAGCAGCTCTATTTCATTCAGCTTCTTATCCGGATTACTTAGCACTTCACGCAGTATATTTTTATAGTGCCTCATAAGCCTCTCTATGGTAGCTCTTCTCATTAGCTTTGTGCTGTATTCTATAGAAAAGCTTAGCTCTTCCGCTTTTTCCACGACTGTTAATGTCATATCGAACTTGGATATCCTATTCTGTATGTCATAACGGATAAGCTTCATCCCGCCTATTGTTATCTCTTCCTGTTCATCGCTTTGCACTGCAAACATAATGTCAAACAGTGGATTCCTGCTTAAATCCCTCTTTAGATTCAAGGATTCTACCATTTCTTCAAATTGATAATCCTGGTTTTCATATGCTCTTAATGCATTTTCCTTTACTTCCTGCAAAAATGCATTGAAGCTTTTTTCTCCATGAGGATGATTTCGCATTGCCAATGTATTGACAAACATACCGATAATATTTTCCAAGCCAGCCCGGTTTCTGCCTGCTATGGGACTTCCTACGATGATGTCCTCCTGTCCGCTGTATCTTGACAGCAGTATATTAAATACTGCCAGCAAATACATGTATATTGTCGTTCCTGTCTTATTTGCCGCGTCCCTGATCCTTCCGGTAAGTAAGCTTCCCATGCTGTGTCTTATACAATCTCCCTCAAAGGTCTGTACGGTTGGCCGCAAATAATCCGTAGGTATGTTAAGTACGGGAAGCTCACCCATAAGCATTTCCAGCCAGTATTCTTTCTGTATTCTTGTGCTGTCACTTTTCAACCGTTTGTTTTGCCATGCCGCATAATCCTTGTATTGCAGCTTTAATTCGGGTAGCTCTTTCCCTTCATATAAAGCGGCAAATTCTTTTGCCAGTATCTCTATGGATACCATGTCCGATATTATATGGTGCATGTCTAAAAGCAGCATATGCTCATCAGTATATGTTTTAATAAGCCCTGCACGCATTAATGGTGCAGTGCCTAAATCAAAGGGTCTGATAAATTCCCTTATCTGCTTTACCCTTTCTTCTTCTGTCTCTGCTTCCATGTATTCTATCCTTAGCTCTGCCTTTTCCCGGATGTGCTGTACTATTTCATCGGAATCTGCTTCATTATGCATCAGCTCAAAAGATGTTCTCAAGGATTCATGCCGTCTCACAAGCGCACCAAATGCATTTTCCAGCTTTTCCATATCCACTCTTCCATTTATGGCAAATGCCATGGATATGTTGTAGGTTACACTTTCTTTGTCAAATTGCTGTAATGTATATATCCTTTTCTGCGCCGAAGCTGCCATGTGGTAACCGGAGTGAGCATTTTCACCCTTCGCAATCACTTCTATTTCCTCGTATTTGCTTTGTGCAGTATTGTCTATCTTCCCGGAAAGCAGCTTGATTGTAGGTGCCTGGAATACATCCTTCAGGGGAATTTCCACCTTCATTTCCCTGTATATCCTGGCTACCATACTTGTTGCCTTCAGGGAATGTCCTCCAAGTTCAAAAAAGTTGTCGTTTATACCTATCTTATCTGCCTTCAATATTTCCTGCCAGATAATAGCCATTTTCTCTTCCGTCTCATTTCGCGGTGCTTCATATTCTGTGCCTGTATTTGCACCAAACTCCGGCTCCGGCAAAGCTTTTTTATCCACTTTTCCGCTGCCAGTAAGGGGCAACCTGTCCAGCTCCACATAATATGAAGGTATCATATATTCCGGCAGCACTTTTATCAAATGCTCCCTTATCCTGCCTGCCTCAAGGATTTCGCCTTTTCTCTCCTGCGTTATATAG
>Ga0209467_1000672_pt1 | contig 40403 bp, 37 predicted proteins | sample Higcelwee11metaG_FD_187175 | JGI IMG/M metagenome (GOLD analysis project Ga0209467, IMG submission 187175) | Freshwater pond sediment microbial communities from the University of Edinburgh, under environmental carbon perturbations - High... | ecosystem: Environmental > Aquatic > Freshwater >... | reverse complement strand
GCTTTCGACCTATCTGCGGAATATTAGCTTTAAAGATACGGGCAAGCTGATGACGCGCCTTTTGCGCGGCAAGGTGCCTCTGGCCGACGCCTTGGCGATTATTATTCAAAGCTCGGTTGAGCCAACCGCGCGCCTGTATTGGACCGAGTGCGAACATAGAATCATGTCAGGCGTCGAGCCTGCGCGAGCGCTCTCTCGTCCACCGCTGATGAAGGCTGAACGTGACCAAATCATCACGATCCAGTCTGTCGATCAGCTTGGCGAAGTCTATGCGGCCATTGCTGAAGAGCGGGACTTGATGGCGAAGGCCGATCAGCGCAAGATCTTTAAGTTTGGCCTTTTCCTCTTAATGGCCTTGTCCGCTGTAACGGTCTTGACAACAATCTATTTACTTATGCTTCAAAATCAGAGCTTCCTCAACAGCATCAACGAATTGCGCGGGTGAAGACATGACAGTGTCCTTCTTACAAAAGATCAAAAGTTTCCTCGGCCAAGTCGAGCGCGGTCAAACGACGGATTTTGGCCAAGGCGGCGACGAAATGGGGATCGATACCTCCAGCTCGCTCGCGCGGGCGCTGATCGGTCCGGTGAGCCCGCTTGGCGATTATTATCTACCGCCAGATTTGTTCGGTGGGTGTTGCCCGCGTGTGCCTGGTGAGGAAGAGGGCGTTGTATGGAACGCGGCGGCAGAGTCGGCTGATACGGAACGTGTGCATGTCGTTTGGCAGGCTAAAGGCGAAAAAATCTGGTATCTTGCGGTTCGCTCTTCTGAACTGAGCTCACATCCCGGAACATGGTGCCCCTTTGCCTCGCTTTTGCCGGGCATGAAGGATGCGATCGATCCGCCCGTTATCTACACGTATTTCAGCGATGAATCCGCGACGATGATGACGGTTTTGTCCGATGGGCTTCAGGTTCATCGCGGCACAAGCTCAGTTATTCGCGCCAAAGCGGAACGTGCGGCACGCGAGCTTGATGGCGCGCCGGTCATCGAGCTTATTCCCGACCGGATTGCTAAACTGGTGCCTGTGCCTTGGTATTCGCTTTCGCTTTTTGAAGAGCGGGCGCGCCGTATTTTGGCAACGTTTTCGATCTTTGGGGCCGTGATTTTTGGTGCCTTGGCCATCATGATTTGGCTCGCTGCGGCCATGTCAACGGTTAGCGCGCATGCGGATTTGAATGAGATCCGTGAGCGAACGGAAATCAAGTCGCTGCAATTGCTCAAGGCTGTGCAAGAACAACGCGCCAGCCCCATGCGCGAGCAATTGGCGCGGTTTGCGGATGTGAATGATGGGCTTTTGGGTCTGAATGGCTATCTTGAGATTTATGTGATCCAAGATAATGTGCCATCATGGCGCGCGGTCTTGCCTTCAAATGTCACCTCTGATCGTATTAAAGATCTTGGCGGGCAAACGCTCGATGCCACAGATCAAGGCGTCGTGATCGGTAATTCGAAGGATTCCCTTTCCCTCGGCAAAAATGCGAAAGGAAAGAAATAACATGAAACGCGATTTCACCTTCTACGCTCGCATTTTCCGACCCGCGCTGATCAGCAAAGCGATGCAGACCTTTGATAAAGCCACCATGGTCATCGTTTCGATGAGCTGGGGTGGGGCGGTTTTGCTTATGCTGTTTGCGCTTTATACGGTCAATCTGTCCGTTACAGCCAAGCGAGAGGTCTTTGAAGCGGCCGCTATGGAGCCCAGTTTGCCTCGAATTATAACCCGTAAGCCCGAAGCGGCTGAGATTACCCCGCTTATGGATCGTATGCAAAAGCGGTTTCCCGATATTGCCTTTTCGTTGTCGAATGACCAGTCCTTAACGGTTTCGGCGGTTGATGGGGCAAAATTTCGCACATGGCTGACTGTTTTGAGCTATATTGACACGATTTCCCCTCAGTATCGGTGGCAAATGAAAGATTTTTGCGTTGGGGTGCAGTGTAAAGCCTCTTCGCCGATGCGCGCTGTGCTGACGGCCCAGAAAATCACCTTTGCTGCACCGCAGGGAAAGTAGGCTTTTGCGGCGATTGCCTGTTGACTTTTTAGGGTGGATTTTGTTTCTTTGCTGAAGCAAAAGATCAACTTGTTGAGCGCACGAGTCGCTTGTGTGTCTGCTGTCTGTAATTTTTACTTAACATTCTGTTTGTAGTCTTCGTGTCTTGCATACGGTAAGGGGCGCTACAAGGAATCAAAAGGGGATGACTATGATCGTGCGTTCGTCACGTCCAAAGCAATCGCGCTTGGCATCAGATGCCGGTATTGCGATTGGTCCTATCCTTTTCATCATTTCCATTCTCGGCATTCTGGCGGCGGCGATTGCCGCAGGAAGCGGTTCGTTCACGACGGGCACGGCGACGGAAAGCAACCGCGCGAAAGCTTCCGCAATTATCGACATTGGCCAAAATCTGAAAATTGGTTTTGATCGGATCATCGGTAATGGTGTTGATTTCGATGCTGTGATCATTGATCCAGAAAATACGTCGAGCTCTTATGACCTTTTCTCGCCGCTTGGTGGCGGTATTTCTGCGCCGTCGGTAACGATGGCGGCTGATCCCTCCACAGACAAGTGGAAATTTCCGCTCGTCGCAATCAAAAGGCTCGGTACGACCGATGGTAATCGCTTGGCCGTTCTGCGCGTGACAGAAGGCGTTTGTGATGAACTCAATTCCAAGGTTGCAGCTTTGGATACGGGAACGGCCATGGATCAATCTGGCGATTTTGGCGATTTTGGTTCGGATTCATTGATCGATGATTCCGATAATTGGCCTGCGGATTTGCAAGGCAAGCCGATTGGCTGCCTGCATAATTCGAACTCGACTTCGGTTACGGCGGGGTTCTATTTCTATCAAGTCTTAGCCGTTCAGTAAGGCAAGCGCGTAAGCTTATCAGCTGTGGGGATTGATCTTTGACCACAGGAGATGGTCTTCCCATGTCCCATTGATGCGTAGATAGCTTTTGGCCAAACCTTCTTCTTTGAAACCGATCTTTTTTAAAAGCTGTTTGCTTGGCTCGTTGTTTGGCATGCAATTGGCTTCAAGCCGATGGAGCATCAGCGTTTCGAACGCAAAGGTCGTTACGAGCTTTGTGGCGCGTGTCATTAAGCCTTTACGCGCATAAGGTTGTCCGATCCAGTAACCCAATTGTCCTTTTTGCGCGGCGTTGCGTTCCACATGCGAAAGTGTAATGCCGCCGACGAAGCGCTGCGTTTCCCCGGCTGCGTTTTGCGGCATCGTAGGCAAAGCCCGCTGCCCGAATTGTGCAAAAGAAGTTTCGGAATCTTCTTTCAGGAAGATCATGAAGGTATAAGTCCGGCCTTCTTTCCATTCGCGCCATTGGCGGCGCAAGCTGGTCGAAAAATAATCGAAGGTCAGGGCCTCCGGCGACCAGATCGGCTCCCACGGGGTCAAAAAGGCTTGGCTTTTTGCGCGCAGGTCGCGCCAAAGCTGCCAATCGCGCGGCTGGCCAATGCGCAGCAATAGGTGGGCCCCCTCAAGTTGAAAGCTTGTAGGCGGGAGCGGGCTTTTCAGACTTTTGCCCAAAGGGCTCAAATGTTTAAAGGCGGCTGTCAGTGACATGGTTGAATTATAGCATAGGATGTGGGGTTAGGGGGAAAGCCTTTTCCTCAGCTCGCCATAGGGTTCAAGCTGCTCGGCTTGGCCAATGGTCGCGAGGCTGGGCTTGGCGGAAAACAGGGCGCTCGCCATCGTTTGCACGTCATCTGTGGTAACGGTCTTAATCTTAGCCAGCAACTTGGGTAGGGCGATAGGGTGCCCATAACTGAGCATCTGCGAGCCCAAAGCCTCAGCGCGGCGCGTGACGCTTTCCTGATCCATGAGGATATCGGCGCGGGCCTGCGCTTTGGCGCGGGCCAGTTCGCTGGGCGTGATATGCGTGGTGACATCGCGTAGCTCGGCGCAGATCACGGGGATCAGCTCGCGTAAACGCAAAGGATCGGTGCCTGCGTAAAGTGTGAACAGCCCCGTATCTTCAAACGCCATGTGGCCCGTTGAGATATGATATACAAGCCCACGCTTTTCGCGCACTTTTTGAAACAGGCGCGAGGACGAACTCCCGCCCAGCAACAATCCCAAAAGTCCTGCCACATGCGCTGTACGCGCCTTATAGCTTGGCCCCGGAAAGGCGAGCATTAAATGCAGTTGTTCGCTGTCTTTGGTTAAGCGCTTCTCGCCGCCTTTAACGTGCGCTTTCGTAATCAGTGCGCGCTTGCCGCGTGGTAGATTGCCAAAATACTGTTTGGCCAACTCAACCAGCTCGGCGTGATCGACTTTGCCAGCGGCGGCAAAGACCATGTTGCCCGCGTGATAAAAACGTTCGACATAGCGCACGATCTTCTCGCGCGGCATCGCGGCGATGATGGGGGCTGTGCCTAAAATCGGACGGCCTAAGGTTTGTCCGGGAAAAGCCACTTGTTGCAACAGATCACCGATATGATCTTCCGGCGTATCGAAATCGCGTCCGATTTCTTGAATGATAACCTGCCGTTCGCGGTTCATTTCTTTGGGTGCAAAAACGGAATGCTGAACCATATCGGCGATGATGTCTGTGGCACGTGCCGTATCTTCAGGCAAAACGCGTGCGTAATATGCCGTTTGTTCGCGCGTGGTATAGGCGTTCATGCTGCCGCCGTTTTTCTCAATCGTCGTGGACAGCGCATAAGCCGAACGTGTTTGCGTGCCCTTGAACAACATGTGTTCGGTCATATGGGCAATGCCGTTGGCGCTTGCCGGTTCGTGACGTGCGCCAACGCCAACCCATGCGCCTAAAACGACGCTTTCGGCCTCGTTCATCCTGTCGCTCACGACGCGTAGGCCGTTGGGGAGGGTGGTGATCTGAATGGTCATGATAAAAAGGGACCTTAAGTTTGGAATCAAAAAAAAGACTATCGCCTGATTAAGGCGTGTCTGCAATTCTTTCAAGGAGGTAGGGCTGCGGCTCGAAGCTCTTTTTGTGGCCGTTTTACGCAAACTTAATCAAATCGAGACGGAACGTTAAGGTAATGAGCGCATGATTGCTTTGTATTTATTTTAAATTGGAGATATTTCATGCCTCTTTTTGACTCACGCCTCATAGCCTTTTTTACAGCCGTGTTTTTCCTTTCCGCGGCCTTTCTGGCTGACGGCGCTTCCTCTCTACCTCATTGAACACAAGAAAGCTTAGCCGCGCTTTTCCTTAAGGCCGGGTTTGCCTGCGCGCGTTTTCAAAGCGAGCGCCCGCGGGGAAGCCTTGCCCTTGGGGGCGCGCTGTGCGGTGGCGGCTTTGCGCTGGCCTTGCGCGGCTTCGCGTTGTGTGGCGCGGCTTGCCGTTTTGCGCTTAATCAGCGTGTGAAGCGGCTTGTCTTGGCTTGGCACCAGAGGGGCTCCATCCAAAACGAGCGCCATGCTCCGCAATCCCTTTTTCCATCCCATTAAAAGCAGCTCGCCTCGCACTTGTGCGGCAATGGCGGCGGGGATGAAAAGGGATAAGCCCACATCACCCATGACAAAACTTTGTACAGCGGCGGCCATTTGAATCATGGCTTCGGGCGCAAGATCTTCACGCGTGGCAAAAAGCGCGTGGTCTTTTTCGGCCAGTTCCGCAACGCCCTTCACAGAAGGATGCCCACAGCAGAACCCATTGGCAAGCGCAATGTCTTTGCTCGTAAAGCCCAGATGACGCAAGAGATCAAACCCCGGATCTTTAAGCTCTGTTTCGGCAACGCCTAACTGATCGCGGCAGAAGAAATAACCCAAAACGCTCGGCGTAAAGGCCGTGTTGATATGAGCCACATGCGGCAGATAAGCTTCCAGCCGTTCCAGCGCTTCGTCAGTGAACCCCTTTTCGCGCAAAAGGGTGTGGCTGATACCCGGCGCGGCGATGAGCGTGCGATAGCCGACCAGATGATCGCAGACGGCCTTACAATCGGCGCGATCATAGCCTGCTTTGGTGAGCGCGAGTGGCACAGCCGGATTAACGCGGCATTTGAAAAGCTCATTATCAATAGCGTAATCGCAGCATAAGGCGGCCTCAGCTTCGATGCCTTGCGCATAAGCGTCGGCGAGCGCAGCAAAATCGGGGTCATGGAACAAAGCCGTCAATTGCATGTGCCGAAGTCCATGGACGCGCACAAGGTCAATGGCTTTGTCATAAATATGCCGGACGGTCGAGAGCAAGACGAGGTCAAGTCCGGAATCAAGTTCCAACGTCTGCGGCAAAACGGAAAGCCGGTCGTAATCGTTCTTTTCGCCAAAGGCGGCGCGGATCTGGTTTTCCATGTTACGCAAGACAGACTCGCGTGCAGGCAGGAACGGCGTGCAGGGGCCAAGCTTGGCCGCCAGAGAAGCCGAGGTTGCGCAGGCTGTGGCGGTGATGAGCGCGGCCAAGGCCGACGCTGTGCTGCGACCGACCGCGCTGTTATACGCAATGCCAAGGCTCATCAAAAGCCCGGCCAAATTGCCAAACCCTAAGGCCAAGGGCCGCGAAGCGTTCGGGGCCGCGATGGTTTCATAGTGAAGGTCAAGAAGCAGAACGGCAAGCTTGGCGGCTTGTTCTAAGCCCACAACATCAAGCGTGCCGTCTTCTTGCCTAAAGGCCATCAAGTTGAGCATCGCACGCGGCGCATCGGCGGCAGGCGGCGCATTCCATTCGGTGATCGTGTCGATGAAGGCGACGGAGACTTTCTCGCGCCGTTGGCTGCCTTCCAAAAAGCGCGTCCATTTGCCACGCGCGGTTGGGGCACAGCCACCTAAAATGGAGTCGATGGTTTCATTTTGTAAAAGCAAGCTTGACGCAACAGCGGGATCAAGCGGCATCGGCGTTTTTTGCGGCGCAAGCGCAAGCCCATAAGCCCAAGTTACGCCCATGCGTGCCATCGCTTTCGGCGCAAGGATCAAACGGCGCGTGAGGAGCAGGGCACGCGTTTCATCATAAAAAGTCGAAGCTTCAGTTTCGTTTTTCCAAAGTCCGGCTTTCCATCCGCGATAGGTTGCCTCGCCCGCGATACGATCAAACACGTCCATCACTTGCGTTTCCGCATGGACGCTTTCGCCGCGTGCGCGATGCCGCCACAGCCAAGACGGCATGGTGTTTTCTTCAATTGCGTTCAGCTTGGCTGGGACATCCGCGCACAAGGCCTCTTTAAAAGCCTCAATGGCTTCAAGGCTCCATGTTTCAGGGGCCACCACACCGTCATGGCTGCGCAAACGCGCCATGTCGTGAGGAAGAACAGAGCCAGCAGCAAACAGACGCTTGATAGGCATTTGAAACTCGCCTTCGCTTCAAGGTTTAAGCCGTTGTTTCTTGGATCGAAACAAAAGTTATCCACAAGATCGTGTGGATGCAGTAATTATTGCCACAAAATGTGGTGTGTTGAAAGAAAAAGATATTCACAGACCCTAAGGGGAAAAAGGACAAGAAAAGTGAGCAGAGGCCTGATCCCTTACGAATCTTTAACGAAGCTCTTGCTAACAAAGAGGGTCGCTTTCTTGACTTATCCCCACCTTTTTTGGCCCATGACCGAGACTTTTTCCCTGATACGACGCTCTTCAGCGCTTGGTACGATCCTTTTGACGCGCTTTTTTGGCAGAGAAGTCGGCCAAGATGAGGATGGGCAGCGCTATTTCCGCTCACACTTTAAGGATTGGGCTGGCCGCGAAACGCGGTGGGTCCTTTATGCTGGTGAGCCGGAAGCCAGTAAGGTGCCTCCCGCTTGGCGTGCTTGGCTTCAACATCTTTGTGATGCGCCACCCGAACAAGATGCGAAAAGACTGTTGCCCAAAGGGTCGTCATGCGGCTACGTTTGGCTCAAGCCTCACGTACCGAATCTGACGGGGAGCGAGGCGGCGTCTTTGCCGTCTGGTCATGTCCTTCGTCGGCTCGGTGCGCCGGAATCCAAAGCACAAAAGCTCAAGGTGCTTCTACGCGAAACTTGGGCATGGACGCCGCCAGTTGAATGAAAGAAAAGGGTCAATGTCATGGGACGCAATGCGATCGAAACAATCTTAGGAGCTGTCGTCATTATGATCGCGGCTTTGTTTATGGTTTTTGCCTATTCCAGCGCAGATTTGCGTAAGGTGCAGGGCTATACCGTGAGCGCGAATTTCCCGATGGTTGATGGCCTGAAAGAAGGTGGCGATGTGAAGCTCAACGGCGTAAAAGTCGGTTCGATCGCCAGCATGGAGCTGATTACCAAGCCGGGGTTTGAACAATATCTCGTCGATGTCAAAATGACGATCCTGCCCACGATCAAATTGCCAACCGATACAATTGCGATGGTCGCGAGCGAAAGCTTGCTGGGTGGCAAATATCTTTCGCTTGAAATCGGCGTCGATGAAGAGCTGGTGCCGCAAGATGGCAACGGTCGGTTGACCCGGACCCAAGCGCCGATGCGTCTCGATGATTTGATCGGCCAGCTGATTTATAGCAACAAGAGCGGCGCTGCACCTGCGGCGGCGGCGGCTCCTCCTGCTGCGGCTTCAGTTCCTGCGGCTTCTGCACCTCAGGCGGCGCACCCGTGAGACGTTTTCTTGCCGTTGCTCTTCTGGCTTTCTGCTTGGGGGGAATCCTTCCGGCTCAAGCTGCGCCGAATGAAGAGCGCCCCGTGGCCACGTTGCGGGCGCTTGATAAAATCACGGCGCGGGTTGAGGAAATCGATATTCCGACGGAGCAACCCTACACGTTCGGCACGATTGTCATTACGGTGCATTCTTGCCGTGTGACTCCGCCGGAAGAAACACCGGAATCCGCGGCCTTTCTCGAAGTTAGCGAGTTTAAAAACGGCGTCGAAGAAACGCCGGTTTACAAAGGCTGGATGTTTGCCTCCAGTCCCGCGCTTTCCGCAATGGAACACCCCGTCTATGATTTGTGGCTGATCGGTTGCAAGGACAAGGTGAAGGAATAAGGCTCGGCTCTTAAAGAAAAGAGAGCCGCCTTTCCACCACAAAAAAATCATCGTCATTGCGAGAAGGCGCAGCCGACGCGGCAATCCAGAGTCACATAAATCAACGTTTATTCATGGGCCTTAAACTTTCTCGACAAACGCTTCCATGACCTTTTTCGTGCCGCCGCGGGCGAAGGCGACTTCGAGTTTGCTACCGTCAATGCGGCGGATGGTGCCTTCGCCAAAGCTGTCATGGGCGACGCGATCGCCAACTTTAAGCCCGCCGGGCGAGCGTGTTTGCGCTTGGTGCTTAGGCGTAACATCGCGGGCTTTGCCCTCGATCTGGAGCGCGCCACGGCTCGTAGCGTTGATTTGCTGGAAAAGGTTAGGCGTTTTGGTGCGCCGCTCGTTATCCCAACCGCCGTTTGATCCAAAACTTGACGTGCCGCGCAGCGTTGAAACGCGCTCCACATGTTCGGGCGGCAGCTCATTTAAAAACCGCGAGGGCAGGGCGTTCGTCCAGCTGCCGTGCACGAACCGATTGGCGACATGGCTGACCCAAGCGCGCTTACGCGCGCGCGTCAGACCGACATAAGCGAGCCGCCGTTCTTCCTCAAGCCCGCGTGCGCCGTTTTCGCTGAGCGACAAACGGCTGGGGAAAAGGTCTTCCTCCCAACCGGGCAGAAAAACATAATCGAATTCCAACCCTTTCGCGCCATGTAAGGTCATCAAACTGACTTGCGGTTGGCTCTTATCTTCCGTGACTTCAAGTACGAGGCTGACATGCTCAAGAAACGCTTGAAGCGTGTCAAAGTCCGCCATCGCGCTAATGAGTTCTTTGAGGTTGTCGAGACGCGAAGGTGCATCGGGCGATTTATCCGCTTGCCACATGCCGGTATAACCGGATTCATCGAGAATAATTTGCGCCACTTCGGTGTGTGGCAATGTTTCAAATAGCTCATGCCACCGGGCAAAACCCTGCATCAGGTTTTGCAGCGTGCCACGCAGCTTGGGGCCGAACTCGCTTGTTTCAGCGAGCTTAACGGTCGTCTCCAAAAGCGAGGCATGCTCAGCGCGTGCCAGCGTGCGGATTTTCTGTAACGCCGCCGGGCCAACACCGCGTTTCGGCAAATTGACAATGCGCTCAAAAGCCAAATCATCGTCGCTTGAAGCGGCGAGGCGCAAATAGGCCAACGCGTCACGAATTTCTTGCCGCTCATAAAATCGCGCGCCAACCAAAACGCGATAGGGAATGCCGAGTGCGATAAATCGTTCTTCGAACTGACGCGTTTGGAAACCGGCGCGCACCATGATCGCGATTTGTGCAGGCGAAATTCCGCGCCGTTGCATCGCCTCAATCTCGTCGGCCACCCAACGTGCTTCTTCCTCGCCATCCCACAGCGTTCGGATTTCGACTTTTTCGCCAGCTTCCGCGTGCGTCCACAGCGTTTTGCCAAGTCGCATTTCGTTTTGCGCAATAAGGCCGGATGCTGCGCCAAGAATATGTGCGGTTGAGCGATAATTTTCTTCAAGCTTGATCACTTTTGCGCCGGGAAAATCTTCTTCGAAGCGCAGAATATTTCCAATCTCAGCGCCGCGCCAACCGTAAATGGATTGATCTTCATCGCCGACAACGCAGATATTTTTGCTCTTTTGCGCCAACAGCCGCAGCCACAGATATTGCGCGACGTTCGTATCTTGATATTCGTCAACGAGGATATAGACAAAGCGATTTTGGAAGCTCTCAAGAACGTCTGGATTTTCGCGCAGCAAAGTCAGCTGATGCAAAAGCAAATCGCCGAAATCACAGGCATTGAGATCGCGCAGCCGTTCTTGGTACATCGCGTAAAGCTTCGGCATTTTGCCGTTGGCCAGTTCGCTTTTTTCGGCTTCGACATCGCGTGGCAAAAGGCCGCGATCTTTCCACCGCTCAATGCTGCCCAGCACAACACGCGCAGGCGATTTTTTTTCGTCGATATTCTCGGCTTCCAAAAGTTGTTTGATGAGCCGCAGCTGATCGTCCGTTCCCAAAATGGTAAAGGAGGGCTTGAGCCCAACGCGTTCGGCATAGGGCCGCAAAAGCCGCGCCGCCAGCGCATGAAACGTGCCCAAAAACCACCCTTCAACCGAGCGGCCTAAAAGGCCCGAAACACGTTCGCGGATTTCGGCAGCCGCTTTGTTGGTAAAGGTCAACGCCATAAGCTGGCCGGGCATCGCCTTGCCGGTTGCCAAAAGATGCGCCAGCCGTGCGGTCAAAACCCGCGTCTTACCTGTGCCCGCGCCTGCCAAAACCAAAACAGGCCCGTCGCTTGCAGCCACAGCTTCGCGTTGCGCGGGGTTCAGGCCGTTCCAATAGGGATCATCGTCGCTTTGCACGGCACTCATCGCTTCAACCTTTATGCTGACGTCGCGGCGCGATCACCGCGTCATCACCTTGTTGCGGCCTGTTTGCTTGGCGTCGTACAAGGCGGCATCCGCGCGCGCGATCATCGTATCGGACTCTTCGTTCGGTTGGTACTGCGTGGCGCCGATGGAGATGGTCACGATGCCGAGCGTTTCATTTGTGCGGCGACGCTTGACCTGTTTGGTGCCCAAAATCGTGCGCAGCTGGTTGGCGACTTTTTCGGCGTCTTCTACCGTGGTTTGCGGCAGAAGAATCACAAATTCTTCGCCACCGTAGCGGGCGATGATGTCGCGGCCCTTAAGATTTTCAACAAGCGTCTTAGCCACAAGCTTCAACACTTCATCGCCAATTAAGTGGCCATAGGTGTCGTTGAACTTCTTGAACCGATCAATGTCGGCCATAAGCATCGAGAGCGGCGCGCCGCTATCTTCGGCTTCCGCAATCACGCGGGCCAGTTCGTTCGAAAAATATTTACGATTGCCAATGTCCGTCAACGGATCGCTCAGCGAAGCCTTGCGTACTTCATCGAGGTTATAGCGCATCTCCGTCAGCTCTTGGGTGGAGAGAGCAAGTTGAGCTTGCAGCCTTTGATTTTGCTGCGCCATGACATGCGTTTCATCGGCCACGCGTGCGACGGCGGCGCGAATTTGCTCTAATGATTCCGTAGCCTTCAGTTGGCCCGAAAAATCGTTCAGGGTTTCATGATAACTGGCAGATTCCGTGGCGGATTCTGTAATCACACCCATCACACGTTTGATCTCATCTTCGATGCTGGAGGTTGTTGTTTGCAAAACCCGGTTTTCAGCCTCAAGGCTCATATGGGCGAGATAAAGCTCGGTACACTGCTTTTGATTGAGCTTTTCATACTGCTCTAAAAGCGCACCCATCGCCATTTTGAGGTTGGGGTTGTTGTCCGAAAAATAGGCGTAATAAACCGCGAAATTATCGGGCGTTGGGTCAAGGCCATCTTGCTCAAGCTTATCCATCGCTTGCTTGGCCCAAAGTTCAGGTTTTTGGTTCTCGCTTGTCACGGTAAAGACCTCTGGGGTGTTGTTCTTATTCTTGATTCGATCTTACTTGCCTAAGGTTATCTACAGGGCTTAGGCCTGTTCAGCAAGAGCTAGCCATTCGGTTTCACTCAAGATTTTAACACCAAGCGCACGTGCTTTTGTCTCTTTACTTCCCGCATCGCTGCCACATACGACGAAATCCGTCTTTTGTGAAACGGTGCTTGAAACGGTTGCGCCTAAAGATTCCGCTTTTGCTTTGGCTTCGCTGCGGCCCATCGCAACTAAAGTCCCAGTGAATACAATGGTTTTACCAGCCAGTGGCGTTTCGGCTTCGGGGGCATAGACGTCCGTTATGCTCAGCGCTTGGGCCAGTTCGTCTAATACCGCGAGGTTGTGCTGCTCTGCGAAAAAGGCGGTTAGGTCTTGTGCGACGAGGGGCCCAATTTGCTCGATACTTATTAACGTTTGGTAAGCGTCGGACTCTTGAACCTGCGCTTCGCCCATAGCCTGCCGCCATGCCGTGAGGCTGTGATAGTGGCGGGCTAAAAGTTTAGCCGTCGCTTCGCCAATTTGCGGGATGCCGAGCGCATAGATAAAGCGATCCAACGCAATCGTTCGCCGCGCTTCGATGGCGGCCAAAAGATTATCAACCGATTTATCTTTCCAACCCTCGCGCTTAATGAGCTCGGCGCGATGCGCGGCCAAAGAAAAAATCGCAGCAGGTGTTTTGATGATTTTGTCTTGCCATAATTCCTGTACGCGGGCCTGACCAAAACCTTCGATATTAAAAGCGTTGCGGCTCACAAAATGGATGAGCCGTTCAATTGCCTGCGCCGGGCAGACAAGACCGCCAGTGCAGCGCGTGGCGGCCATACCTTCCTCGCGCACGGCGAGTGAGCCACATTCCGGGCAATGAGCTGGGAACACAAAGGGTTTGGATTCGGCGGGCCGTTGCTTGAGATCGACGCTGACAATTTGCGGGATGACATCGCCCGCACGTTGAATAATGACGCTATCGCCTTCGCGAATATCTTTGCGGGCAATTTCATCTTGGTTGTGCAGCGTCGCACGGCTGACCATCACGCCGCCGACATTCACCGGCTCCAGCACGGCGACAGGCGTCAAAACGCCCGTGCGGCCAACTTGGATGATAATTTGGTTGAGCCGCGTCTCCGCTTTTTCAGCGGCAAATTTGTGCGCGATCGCCCAACGTGGTGCGCGGCTAATAAAGCCAAGCCGCGTTTGCCAGTCAAATCGATTGATTTTGTACACAACGCCATCAATATCAAAGGGCAGGGCATGCCGTTTCTCTTCAATCCCATGATAATAAGAAAGGAGTGCCTGCGCCCCGAGACAAAGCTGCGAGGGTTCATTGAGCGCAAAGCCCCAAGTCTTCAATCGTTCTCGAAGTTTTTCTTGTGAGGTTATCGTCGGATCTGTGTTTTCTCCAAGCGCATACGCAAAGAACCCCAGCGCGCGGTGCGCCGTGATGGACGCGTCTAATTGTCTGACGCTTCCCGCTGCCGCGTTCCGTGGGTTGGCAAAAGGCGGCTCGCCGTCTTTCTCGCGCTGCGCATTCAGCGCAAAGAACGAAGCGCGGTTCATATAAATCTCGCCGCGCACTTCCAGCACGTCAGGAAAAGAACCGGCTAATGTCTGCGGCACATCTTTAATCGTACGCACATTGGCCGTGATGTTTTCCCCGATTGTGCCATCCCCACGCGTGGCGGCCAGCACAAGCTGGCCGTTCTCGTAACGCAGGGCACAGGACAAGCCATCGATCTTAGGCTCCGCCATAAAAGCCAATTCATCGGCGGGGGTGAGCTGAAGAAACTTTTTAATACGCGCAGCAAAATCGGTGACATCTTCGTCGGTAAAGGCATTGCCCAGCGAAAGCATCGGCAAGGCATGCGTGACTTTCGTAAAACCAGAAGCGGGCGCTGCGCCAACTGTTTTTTCAGGATCATTTGCGGGCGCGAGGTCTGGAAAAGCTCTACGCAATTCGCGATAGCGATTGCGCAACGCATCATAAGCCGCATCCGAAATTAAAGGCGCGTCTTTTTGATGATACAAAAGATCGTGCTTGGTAATCTCACCGGCCAAGTGCGCCATCTCGACTTTGGCTTCAAGTGGTGTGGGAAGGAGAGGCTTCTGGCTCATGCCTTGGCCTTTCGTTTTGTGGGCGCGTTGTCATGCAACAGACTGCGGGCGGCTTGCCGTGCGGCATCAGTGGTTTCATCGCCCGCAAGCATGCGGGCCAGCTCCTCAATCCGTTCCTCTGCATTCAAGAGCGAAACGCTCGTCGAAGCCTTTTTCGCTTTGATCGCTTTTTCCACGCGCAGATGATGGGCAGCGCGGGCTGCGACTTGCGGGCTATGCGTGACGACAAGCACCTGCACAGCCTCGCCAAGCTTGGCAAGGCGCTGACCCACAGCTGCTGCCGTTGCGCCGCCAATGCCTGAATCCACTTCGTCAAACACCAGCGTCGGCACAGGATCGGCCTTCGCCAAAACGACCTTGAGCGCGAGCATAAATCGCGCAAGCTCACCGCCCGAAGCGACCTTATGCAAAGGCGCGGGCGCAGCGCCGGGGTTAGTTGCGACCAAAAACGCCACATGATCCATGCCATCCGGCCCCCATTGGTCTTCGGGAAGGACTTTCAGATCGACCGAGAAAAGCGCGCGCTCAAATTTCAAAGGCGGAAGTTCAGCCTGCACCGCTTGGGCTAACTTTTGCGAGTCTTTGGCGCGCACTTCGCTCAGCCTTGTGGCCAGCTTGTGATAGGCGCCACGCGTTTCCATGACAGTCTTAGCCAAAGCGGTGACGCGGTCGCCCTGATCGGTGAGCAAGGAAAGGCGCTTGCGCAAGCTTTCATGCGTATCACCCAACGTCTCGGCGGGCACGCCATGTTTGCGAGCGATGGCGCGGAGTTTGAAAAAACGTTCCTCGATTTTCTCAAGCGCATCGGGGTCGGCCTCGATCTCCTGTGCATAGCGGGCGAGGGCCGCGCTGGCTTCCTCGGCTTCGCATGAAGCGCGATCGACAATTTCCAATACGGCGTTCAGGCCCGGCGCTTTTTCAGCAATTCGCGCGAGACTTTTGCCCGCTTGCGCCAAAGCAAGACTTGCCCCCTTGTCGCCAGATAAAGCCGTCTCGGCGGTTTGCAAAGCTTCGAGAATCTTTTCTCTGTTCTGCAATTGGGTTCTGCGTTCGCTCAAGCGATCAAGCTCGCCCGTTTCAGGGGCCAGTTCATCCAGCTCGGCCACGGCGGCGCGAAGAAACTCTTCTTCGGCCAGTGCTTTGTTGCGGGCCTCTATCGCTTGCGTGTGCGCAGCTAAAGCTTCCTGCCACAGGCGATAGGCGTTGGCTGTTTCTTTTTTGACCTTGCCAAGCCCGGCAAAAGAATCGAGCAGCCCGCGATGCGTGCCGGGGTTCAAAAGCCCATGGGTTTCGAATTGCCCATGCACTTCCAAAAGCGTTTCGCCAATTTGGCGCAGCAACGTGACGCTGATCGGCTGATCGCACAGAAAAGCGCGGCTTTTGCCATCGGCGCTAATCGTACGGCGCAAAATGAGTTCATCTTCAGGAACGCTCAAGCCTTGCGCGTCCCAAAGCGCAAGCAGAGCGGGCGGCGTGTCGCCTTCAAATGTTGCCGTAACGCTGGCTTGCTGTGCGCCAGCGCGAACCAACCCGGCATCGCTGCGTGCACCGAGCGCTAGAGCCAACGCATCCAAAAGAATGGATTTGCCCGCGCCCGTTTCGCCTGAGAGCACATTAAGCCCTCGCGCAAAAGGCACGGTCAGTTGGTCGATGAGGACGACGTCTTGTATGACAAGGCGGCTTAGCATGGGCTTACCACAAGCGATCAATCCAGCTTGTTTCCTTCCGCTCCGGCGTCAGCTTGTTCTGGACAAGCAGCTCATAGCTATCTGCATACCATTTGCTGCCGGGGAAGTTATGTCCCAAAACGGCGGCGACGGCTTTGGCTTCGTCAGGAATGCCGAGCGCAAGATAGCATTCGACGAGCCGGTGCAGAGCTTCGGGAACGTGGCTGGTTGTTTGATATTTCTCGACCACGGCGCGGAAACGGCCAATGGCGGCGATATAAAGTTTTTGTTTCACGTAATTGCGGCCCACTTCCATCTCGGCTCCGGCCAGATGGTCGTTGACGAGCGAGATTTTAAGCGCGGCATCTTTGGCATAAGTCGAGTCCGGGAATCGACGCACAATGCCCTGAAGCTCTGTGAGCGCATTGGTCGCAAAGCTTTGGTCGCGTCGCACATCGGCCAGCCGCTCATAATCGCACAGCGCCCGCAGGTAGTAGGCATAGGCGATATCTTTGCTGCCCGGATGGGTTTGCACATATTCGTCCAGCGCCGTTATGGCGTTGTCGTAGTCCATATCCTTGTAATAGACAAAGGCGGTCATAAGCTGCGCGCGCGTTGCCCAAACGGAATAGGGATGCTGACGCTCGACTTCTTGAAAAGCTTTGGCCGCGCCTTGATAATCTTGCTTGTCCATCAAGAGAGAGGCTTTGGTGTACAGCTCATCCACCGGTTTATCGGGGGGCAGCTTATCCTTATCGCCCGCGCATCCGGCAAGGAGCGTGACGAGAAACACGAGGGTCAAAAGCGATGAGCGAGAACGTATATGGAGCACGGCGCGAATCCTGAATCAGTTCAACTGTGCTGAGCTTAGAGCAGTCCGGGCCAGCTCACAATCATTCAGGGTCTTGAATAGCCTGAAGGACCCATCCTTTAGAGCCCATGCAGGCGTTATAGAGGTCTTCGCGCATATTTTCGTTAAGATCTACGACTTGGGGCGGTGGTTCATAGCCGCGTGAGACGACGCTCGTCTTGCAATGCTGGCCTCCGTGGTGATCCATAAAACAGTCGCTTTTCACGACATCAGGATGCGGTTGAGAAGCGGGCATAAAGGTTTGGAATACTTGCGGCGCTGCGGCTAAGGCCTGCTGCTTGCAGGCGTAATTATCGGCCGGATAGCTGGCCGGATCCCCCACTGGTTTGACCCACGCGTAATGCGTGCACGCCGTTAGCGTGAAGACCAAAAAACCGAGAGCGACGAGGTGTTTCATTATGGACATGACGGGGTGTTCCATTTGGTTAGGCGTTCAGCGTGCGCGCGACGATGTTAACATAATGTGCGATATCCTCATCAGGCAAAAACGCGTGAAAGGGCAGGCCAAAAACATGGGCGTTCATCGCCTCGGCTCCATCCATTTTTTTTGCCTTGAGGACGATATTTTCGCTTTTGCTTTGCTGGCCTTGCGCGCCCACAACTGTCAACTTTGCGAAATGCGGATGCCGATAAAGTGGTGGTAAATAGGTGCGATGCGCCGGAACATTTTGGGCAATCAGCTCTTGCATGAACGTCTGTGCGTCGTTGTTTTTTATGCTTACCATCAAACAACTTACGACAGTTTCTTCAAGTTTTTTATGAGCTTCAAGCTGCCCATCCAGAGGCGCAAGCGCTTTGAGGTAGGTTTCAAAGACATGTTTACGCCGCGCCTTGATCGAGGGCCATCTTTGCAGTTGTACAAGCGCGACAGCGGCGTGGTATTCGCTCATCTTTGCGTTCTCGCCGCTCTGATAAGAGATCCGGTCTTCCATACCAAAATTCGTTATTTTTCTGGCTCTTATCTTTGTTTCTTGATCTGGAACCACAAGAAGCCCCCCTTCGCCGATTCCAAAAGGCTTCAAAGCGTGCAGAGAGTGTGCCACAAGGGCTTTTTTGGGGTATTTTTGGCTTTCAATAGCTGCGGCGGCGTCGATAATGACTGGAATTCCCGTTTTCTCGATAAAATCATCCCATTTTTGAGCCGGAAGTGGGATTCCATAGAGCGCAACGGGCATGACAGCATCGATTTTGACCTTTTGAACGATCTGAAAGGCGATTTCAGGGGTCAGTACGAATGCCTTGGGGTCGATATCCGCCAAAAGAGCTTCGGCGCCGAGATTTTCGACGGCCAGGGGGCACGCCGGAAAGGTCACGGCGGGCACGAGTACGCGTTTGCCCGGCCCAATACCCATCAAGCGTAACCCAATCGAAAGGGCATGGGTGCCGGAGGTCGTGGTGAGGCAGGTGTTTGATCCTCTCTTGCCGCCATGAGCTTGTGCCATGGCCGTCATGAAGTCGTGCTCAAACGCGCCGACGAGCGGTCCAAAATTTGAATACCAACGGTTGGTATCGATCTGGCGTAAATAGGGCAAAAGTTCGTCTGCCGTTGGCAGATCGGGGATAACGAAACGCTGAGAAAGTGTTGGATAAGGCATAAGCTGAAAGCCAAAACAAAAGATGGGCTTTCAGCGATACCAAAACCGCGGCCCGATGTCTTTTCTTTTTTAAAATCATTAAGGCAGGATTCAGGAATCAGGGGTCAGGATTCAGGGGTCAGGGAAGGGGTTCCTCTCAAGACCCCCCGTCACTCCCGCGCAGGCGGGAGTCCAGGGGCGCGGGATTCAGCGCTTATTCAACCGACCATAAATTGCCCCGCGACCTACTGTCGTTCGACGGTACCGAAACGCTGGAAACAAGTCCAATGGACAGAATCGTTCATAAAACACAAACCAAACGAGATGCCCGTTTTCACGGGCATGACGTGTGTTTTTGTACCTTCATACACCCCAAAAACCACCGTCACTCCCGCGAAAGCGAGGGGGCGGTTCCTTCGTTTTTCTGTCTATCGGAAACGATCTGCTTATAAAATCCCAGACAGCCTATAAGCCGGGTTTTGTCGTTGCCACTCCTTGGCAACGGATGACCATTCATCTAGGGCGCTTGTTACCAAGCGCTTCGAGCAACCAACCCGAACCTGCGAACCACGGCGAAAGTGGCGCTTGGCCCAAAGGCCAAACTGCGGTCCCTATGCGGTCTTGCTTCAGGTGGGGTTTTCCATGCCGCCTCTGTTACCAGGGGCGCGGTGCGCTCTTACCGCACCTTTTCACCCTTACCAGCTTCTTGCGAATCTGGCGGTTCATTCTCTGTGGCACTTTCCCTGGGGTCGCCCCCGCCGGACGTTATCCGGCACCTTTTCGCCTGAAGCCCGGACTTTCCTCCCCGCTAGCCCCTGTGACAGGGCAGCGCGGCGGTCATCCGGCTGTCTGGGAAAGGGTAGGTTAGCACAGAAGATCATTTTAACCAATGGGATGCATGCCCCCTGTGATTCTGTGCCACAGGGGAGGCCTATTTCACTGTTGGGCGCGAAAAACATGGTACTTTTCAGGATAAAAATGTTACATTTCTCTTCGTTCGGACCTTTGCGCCTGACGGAAATAACGTTATTCAAGGAGAGACATGATGAAATCGCTTCATTCGATGGGCTTGGCTGTTGCCGCTCTCGCGCTGATGGCGCCGCTTTCGGCTCACGCTGAGACGCCAGCCGGATGGTATGTTGGCATGAACACCAATATGTCCTTTCAAAGGGATGGCGATGCCAAAGCTTCTGGCGTCACCGACACGGTCAAATACAAAGATGGTTGGGGCCTTGCTGGCTACAGCGGTTACGCTTTCGGCAATGGCATCCGCGAAGAAGGTGAAGTTGTTTACCGTCATTCGAGCGCCAAGGAGATTTCCGGTGAAAACGCCGGTGCGGCTGGCGGCGGGTTGCACAACCTCGCTGTGATGGCCAATACCCTTTATGACTTCGATACGGGCACGCGCATCACGCCTTATATCGGCGCTGGTATCGGCGGTTCGCTGGTCGGGCCTGATAACATGCGCACGATCAATGGCGCAGCCTTTGACGATAGCCGTTTGAACTTCGCGTATCAGGGCATTGCCGGGTTTGCGTTGAAGCTTGAAGGCAATTGGTCGTTTGCGGCTGATTACCGTTACTTCGCGACGCCGATGACGAAGGCGGATACGAATATCGATGGTGATGGCAAGCTTCAAAATGCTTCGCATAACATCATGATGGGCATCAAGTATGCCTTCACGCAGCCAGCCGCTCCGGCTCCTGCGCCGATGCCTGCGCCTGCGACTTATGTGCCGACGCCTGCGCCGTCTCCGGTTGCGCCGAGAGCAGCGGCTCCGGTTATCGCGCCAGTGCCGCAAAGCTACATGGTGTTCTTTGACTTCGACAAAGCGGTCATTACACCGGAAGCGCGTCGCGTGATCGAAGCAGCCTCGGCTGACTTCAAGCGCGGCAAGCATGTGCGCTTGCTCATCACGGGCCATACCGACACGATGGGCACAATCGCTTACAACATGAGGCTCTCTGAGCGTCGTGCGGCGGCGGTCAAGATGGCCTTTGTGGCTCAAGGCGTTCCTGCGGCGGATATCGCTACGCACGCTTCGGGTGAAAAAGATCTGCTTGTCCCGACGAACGATCAGGTTCGCGAGGTTCAAAACCGTCGCGCTGAGATCGTCTTCAAGTAAGAACGATATCTTTTCAGGTGGAAAAACGCCGTCCCTCGGGGCGGCGTTTTTTCGTTTGTGCGCGGTCACGCCTACTCTTATCTTGTGGGGCGTGACAGAGGAGAAAAGGGCGCGTACTATTCCCCTGTCATGCTCGTTGAAGGCGGGCATCCCGTTTGGCTTTCTAGCTTTCGTTTTTTTAAAAGACAAAGCTCCAACTGGAGGTTGCGTTTCGTCATGTCTCAATCATCATTTCCCACCGTTCGTCTTCGTCGTCTGCGTCAAACAGAAAGCCTCCGCGCTTTGGTGCGTGAGACCAGCGTGACCATGGATGATTTGATTTATCCGATTTTTGTGGATGAAGGCATCGATACGCCCGCGCCGGTTTCTTCGATGCCGGGCGTTTTCCGTATTCCTGAACGCGATTTGGCTTCCGAAATTAAAAGCATTTATGCCGATGGCGTAAAGGCTGTGATGCTGTTCGGAATCTCGCATCACAAAGATGCGACGGGCAGCGATACATGGAAAAAAGATGGCTTGCTTGCGCGTATGATCAAAACGACCAAGGACGCTGCGCCGGACTTGGTGACCATCGCAGATGCGTGCTTTTGCGAATATACGGACCACGGCCATTGCGGCGTTCTCACGCCCGAAGGTCGCGTAGATAATGACCGGACGCTTTCAAACCTTGCGAAACAAGCCGTTTGCGCCGCGCGCGCAGGGGCCGATATTGTCGCGCCATCGGCGATGATGGACGGCCAGATTAAAGCGATCCGCGAAGGCCTTGACGAAGAGGGCTTTGAAATGACGCCCATCATGGCCTATTCGACAAAGTTTGCTTCGGCCTTTTACGGCCCATTCCGCGCTGCGGCCGGGTGTGAGCTGAAAGGCGACCGCAAAGCCTATCAAATGGATCCTATGAATGGCCGCGAAGCCTTGCGTGAATCGGCCTTAGACGAAGAAGAGGGCGCGGATTTCCTGATGGTCAAACCGGGTATGCCGTATCTCGATATTCTGGCCAAACTGCGTGCGCAAACGCAATTGCCATTGGTCGTGTACCAAGTCAGCGGCGAATATGCGATGATCAAATTCGCGGCAGCCGCAGGCGCTTTAGACGAAAAGCGCATCGTTCAAGAATCCCTTGGTGCGTTCAAACGCGCCGGGGCGGATCTGATATTAACCTATTTTGCCCGCGCTATTGCCCGGGGCGAACTATAAGGTTAGGCTGCTAACTTCTATTTTTGGATTTTCGATAGGGGAGCGTTATGTCTTCTGAAGATTATTTTTTTCAGCCTACGGCGCACTTAATGGGAAATGGTAATTTAACAGCAGAAAATTCGAAACGGCAGCGTAAGTCAGCTCATATAAACTTTGTTCTCTCTTCGGTGTTTTTGCCATTATCCGTTATTACGCCGGTCTTAACAGTTAAGCCTATTGGTGGGGTTGTCTTATCAATGACGCAAGCGGTTTTGTGTAGTTTTGCTTTATTTGTTCCTTTTGCTTTCTTTGAATACAGAACCGCAAAGGCCGATGTGGCGGGGATCATGATCAATACCAATAGAGAAAAGTTTTATGCGATCCATGCGGAGCGTTTGGAACGGTTAAAAACCATGAGGCCGATACCTTTTCCGGGATAAGGCCTTTTTAAGCTAAAAAGAATCAAGGAACGCCATTAAAAGCTAAATCTCCTCATTTTTCATTGACAAATAAGAGGGTTTCTCGCATTCCCTGATCCTTCGAATGCTGAACCCTGATCCCTGTGTGTCATGACGTCTTTAGATCATATTCGCAACTTCTCCATCGTCGCCCATATCGATCATGGGAAATCGACGCTTGCCGACCGTTTGATTCAAAGATGCGGTGGGCTTGAGGTGCGTGAGATGAAGGAGCAAGTGCTCGATAGCATGGATATCGAGCGCGAGCGCGGCATTACGATCAAGGCGCAGACGGTTCGCCTGACGTACAAGGCCAAGGACGGCGAAACCTATCAGCTCAATTTGATGGACACGCCGGGGCATGTCGATTTTGCCTATGAAGTCAGCCGCAGTTTGGCTGCGTGCGAAGGCTCTATCCTCGTCGTGGATGCCTCGCAAGGCGTCGAAGCGCAAACGCTCGCCAACGTGTATCAGGCGCTCGACAATAATCATGAGATCATTCCGGTTCTCAATAAAATTGATCTGCCCGCCGCCGAGCCGGATCGCATTCGCCAACAGATCGAAGATGTGATTGGGCTCGATGCTTCGGACGCCGTTTTGATTTCGGCGAAGACGGGACTTGGCATTGACGATGTGCTCGAAGCCATTGTTCATCGTTTGCCTGCGCCAAAGGGCGATATCAACGCGCCGCTCAAAGCGCTGCTTGTCGATAGCTGGTATGATGCGTATCTGGGCGTCGTGGTTTTGGTGCGCGTGGTCGATGGCGTTTTGCGCAAAGGCCAAAGGGTTCGTTTTATGGCTGCCGCTGCGGCATGCGATGTGGAACGTGTGGGCATTTTTACGCCGAAGAAAGTCGAGCTTTCCGAGCTTGGCCCCGGCGAGATCGGGTTCATCACGGCGGGCATCAAACAGATTGCCGATACGAAAGTCGGCGATACGATCACCGATGATCGTATGCCTGCGACAACGGCGCTGGCTGGATTTAAACCTTCAGTGCCGGTCGTGTTCTGCGGTTTGTTCCCGGTCGATGCGGCTGATTTCGAACATTTGCGGGAATCGCTTGGTAAGCTTGAGCTGAACGACGCCAGCTTTAAGTTCGAAGCAGAAAGCTCTCTGGCGCTTGGTTTTGGATTCCGGTGCGGGTTCCTCGGTCTTTTACATTTAGAAATTATCCAAGAACGGTTGGAGCGCGAGTTTAACCTCAATTTGATCACGACCGCGCCATCGGTGATCTATCGCGTCTATCAAACAGACGGCAAGATGATTAGCCTGCATAACCCGGTCGATATGCCTGACCCTGTGCGCATCGAACATATCGAAGAGCCGTGGATCAAGGCGACGATCCTGACGCCGGATGAATATTTGGGCAGCATTCTTGCGTTGTGCAATGATCGTCGCGGTGAACAGATTGAGCTGACTTACGTCGGCGCCCGCGCCATGTTGATTTATCGTCTGCCGCTCAATGAAGTCGTGTTCGATTTTTATGACCGGCTCAAATCGATTTCGCGCGGCTATGCCAGTTTCGATTATGCGATTGATGAATATCGTGAAGGCGAGTTGGTTTTGCTTAACATTCTTGTGAATGCCGAGCCAGTGGATGCCTTGGCGTGCATCGTTAACCGCGCCAGCGCGGAAAAGCGCGGGCGCATGCTGTGCGAACGGCTCAAGTCGCTTATTCCGAAACAGCTCTTCAAAATCGCCGTTCAGGCCGCCATTGGTGGTCGTGTCGTCGCGCGCGAAACGATTTCGGCAATGCGTAAAGACGTTACGGCAAAATGTTATGGCGGAGATATTTCCCGCAAACGCAAATTGCTGGATAAGCAAAAAGAAGGCAAAAAGCGCATGCGCCAATTCGGCCAAGTCGAGATTCCGCAAAGCGCCTTTATCGCCGCGCTTAAAATGGATGATCAATAAGGACGCAGGAAATGATTCAAATTGTTCGAGCCAAAATGCATGGCCTGAAAGTGACCGGCGCAGATTTGAACTATCATGGTTCGATCACGCTCGATCCCGAATATTGCGCGAAGGTTGGCATTTATCCGCTGGAGTTTGTCGATATCTGGAACAAAAACTCGGGCGCGCGCCTTTCGACCTATGTGATTTTTGGTGAGCCCGGATCGCGGTGTTGCATCTTGAACGGCGCGGCGGCTCGTACATGCCAAAAAGGCGATGAAGTTATTATCGCGGCCTCGGCCTTTATCGAACCTTCTGAGCTTTGCCAATACCGTCCGCGCGTTCTGACCTTTAAAGGCGAGAACGAGATCGATGAGATTTTGGAATATTGCGTGGCAGAAGGCGAGACGTTGCCTTACGATTTTAAAATCGAAAAGGTCGATAACGTCCTACCCAGCAAAAAGCGCCGTGCTTAAATAACGTTCGGCGGAATCCGGCAGGATGACCACGATGGTCTTGTCCTTGTGCGCCGCTTCATGCGCGAGTTGCGCTGCGACGGATAGAGCCGCTCCGGAAGAGATGCCCGCGCAAATCCCTTCTTCCTTCGCCAATTTCTTCGCATAAGCCAGCGCATCGCTTAAAGAGGCTGGACGCGATTCATCCACGAGCGTGAGGTCGAGCGTATCAGGAATAAACCCCGCGCCGATACCTTGCAGGCCATGCGGCTTGGGTGTCGGCTTTTCTCCGGCCAGCGCTTGGCGGATGACGGGGCTTTCCTCCGGCTCCACAGCCACAACCCAAAGCGGCACGTTCTTGCGCTTTTTGAAATATCGCGCAATGCCAGTCAGCGTCCCGCCGGTGCCGACGCCAGCGACAAGAATATCAATCTTGCCATCCGTCGCATCCCACAATTCCGGCGCTGTCGTTTGTTCGTGAATGGCTGGATTGGCCGGATTCTTGAATTGCTGCGGCGTGAAATATTTCCCCGGATGATCGGCCACAAGTTGTCCGGCTAGCGCGATGGAGCCCGCCATGCCTTGATCGGCGGGCGACAGGATAATCTTTGCGCCGAAATAAGCCAAAAGTTTACGCCGCTCGATGCTCATATCTTCAGGCATCACAAGCGTGAGCGGCAAACCCTTTGCCGCCGCGACATAGGCGAGGCCGATGCCTGTATTGCCGCTCGTGGGTTCGATGATCTCAACGCCATCCGTCAACAGCCCACGCGATTGCGCATCGGCAATCAGCGCTGCGCCGACACGGCACTTAACCGAACCCGCCGGGTTGCGGCTTTCGATTTTGGCTAGAACGGTTGCCCCAGAATTATTCAGGCAGCGGTTGAGCCGCACAAGCGGCGTGCCGCCGATGGTCGCGCCATTGTCTGAAAAAATGTTCATGCGTGCTTACGAAACGGGTGCGCCGGATAGGTGCCCATGATTTTGACTTCATGGGCAAAAAACGCCAATTCTTCAAGCGCGAGGCGCAGGGGTGTATCCTGTGGATGGCCCTCAACATCGAGATAAAATTGCGCGGCGGTAAAGCGGCCATCGACCAGATAGCTTTCCAATTTCGTGATATTCACGCCATTTGTGGCAAAGCCGCCGAGCGCCTTGTACAGCGCGGCGGGCACCGAGCGCACGCGAAACAAAAGGGTTGTCATAAAGGGGCCGTCCGACTCTTCGGTCTTATGCTGCTCAGAAGCGAGGATCAAAAAGCGCGTCGTATTGTTCTTCCGGTCGGCAATATCGACGGCGAGGCTTTCAAGCCCATAAATTTTTCCGGCCAGCTCGGAGGCAATGGCACCGATATGCTTATCAGCCAAGGGCACAATGTCAGCAGCCGAGCCCGCCGTGTCGCGTTTAATCATGGGTTTGATGCCGCGCTCACGCAGCCAATTCCGACATTGGGAAAGCGCTTGCACATGGCTGTGCACGCTTTGAATGTCGCTCAGCTTCGCGCCGGGCAGGGCGAGTAAATGGTGGATGACGGGTTGATAATGCTCGCCAATAATCTTAAGCCCACCATTCGGGAGTAGGTAATGCACGTCTGCCACGCGTCCGGCAACCGAGTTTTCAATCGGCAGCATGCCAAGCTCGGCCTTACCGTTTTGGACGGCAGCAAAAACGTCGTCAAAAGAGGGGCAGGGCAAGGTTTCATACGTTGGCACCGCAGAACGGCAGGCCAAATCGGAATAGGCACCAAGTTCGCCTTGAAAGGCAATACGTTTTTTCATGGGCTTTTTGGTGCACTTTTTTAAGAAAAGCGTCAAGAATTATCCACCTCTTTTCTTTCTTTACTAAGACGGCTAGTCTTTACCTTAGAAACTGGATTGAAAGGCGACTCCCCTATGCCCATGATTTCATGCCCCGCCGAGCTTATTGCTTTTGCTAATCGTCTTGCGGACGAAAGCTCAGCCGTCGTTAAGCGCTACTTTCGGACGTCTTTTGCTGTCGAGGGTAAACCCGACCTTTCGCCTGTGACAATTGCCGACCGCAAAACTGAGCAAACGATGCATGTCCTTCTTGCCCAAGAGCGTCCGAATGACGGCATTATCGGTGAGGAATTTGGCGCAGAACGCGCCGATGCGCCTTATGTTTGGGTCATCGATCCCATCGACGGCACGCGGGCCTTTATTGCCGGGAAACCGATTTTCGGCACGCTCATCGCACTGCTTTATGAAGGTGCGCCGATTTTGGGTATCATAGATCAACCGATTCTGGGCGAACGGTGGGTCGGCGCGGTTGGGCATGAAACAACCTTTAACGGCAAAACCTGCCACACGCGCCTTTGCCCCGATTTGGCTGACGCTGTGGCCAATATGGGTGCGCAAGCTTTTCCGTTTGGTAATGCCGTTTCGCTTGATGCGTATCGGCGCGTGGCTAAGCATGTCAAAACGACATCGGTCGGCGGCGATTGCTATAGCTATGGTCTTTTGGCTTCGGGCCATATCGATTTTATCATTGAACATGATTTGAAGATTTATGATTATGCGGCGCTCATCCCCGTTGTTGAAGGGGCGGGCGGCGTGATAGCCGATTGGCAGGGCCAAAAACTGACGCGCACGTCTAAGGGCCAAGTTCTGGCGCTTGGTGATCGCCGGTTGCTTGAGCGAACGGTTCAACTTATGGAAGGTGTTTTGTGATCCGTTTGGCTGGTTTTCTGGGTTTAGTCGGTCTTTTTGTTGCGACGGGCGTTATTGCATGGAGCGGATACGACCAAGTTTTGGCCGCGCTGCGCGTGGCTGGGTTTGGCATCGTGTGGACGAGCTTGTTTCATCTTATTCCGATGCTGGCTTGCGTTCTGGGGTGGCAGGCGCTTTTACCGGGCCAGATCAAAGCCAGCAAGACGTTTTTCTTTTACGTTCTTTGGATTCGCGCCGCAATTAATAACCTGATGCCTGTCGCGCGTATCGGCGGTGAGATTGTGTCCGTTCGGCTAATGATGAAGCACGGCGTACGTAAATCGCCCGCCATCGCTTCGACGGTGGTTGAAATTACGCTCTCTATTATTGCGCAGTTCGTTTTCGTTTTGCTGGGCGTGGCGTTCTTCTTGCTTCGCGTTTCGGACGAAAGCCTGAGCCTGCAGCTTTTATGGGGGCTGCTCATCTCCGCGCCGCTCATCGGCGCTTTGGTTTATGTGCAGCGCGTCGGGTTCTTTGGCCTGTTTGACAAATTATTCACGACGATGTTCCGCGACAAATGGAAAAAGTTCGCAGGCGGCGGCGCAAAGCTCGATCACGCCGTACGCACGATGTATCGCCGCACGGGCAAATCATTCTACTGCTTTGTGATGCAGCTTGTGTCTTGGGCGCTCAACAGCGTTGAGATTTGGATGGCGCTTGGTTTTTTGGGTCACCCCTTGCCGCTCGCGGAATGTGTGATGATCGAGGCGCTCATTCAAGCAACGGGCAGCGCAGCCTTTATTGTGCCGGGCGCGCTTGGCGTGCAGGAGGCAGGCTTTTTGCTTTTTGGTGGCATGCTCGGGCTTACGCCTGAAATCGCCGCTGCGCTTGCCGTTATTCGGCGGTGCCGCGATCTTCTGATCTATGTGCCGGGCCTTCTGGTGTGGCAGATTCAGGAAGGTCGCTGGATGGTTCAAAAGACGAAAGCGCCGCGCACAGTTCAGCTGAAGTCGTAAAATCAACGCGCGGATGTTTGAACGGGACCCACTGGAACCGCGCGTACCAAAGCGGGCCTTCGTGCGGCGGCTTGGTGTAATCATACGTCGCGAGCGGACGGTAGGTTTCGTGCTCCGTCTTCACATAACCAAGGTTGCAAGCCTCCGAGGCATAAAGGTGCAACGCATGCGCTTTGAGTGTTTTTTCCAGCGCGGATAGATGAAGGATTTTTTCTTTCTGCGTTGACGTTGGAAAGTCCTGTGAATGGGCTTTGCCACCCGAGAAATTATATTCAGAAAACTCGAGCATTGGCGGCAAGCTGGCTTTCATTTTGGCGCATAGGGCGTTGAGCCCATCATGATCGGCATTGCCGCCTTCATAGGCAGGAACCCAAAGCTGATCGATGTCATAGGCGGCAACGGAAGCTTGAATCTCTTGCGCGACGTTTGCCAAGTTGCGCCAAAGGTGACGCGCAGGTCTCTCGCTAAAGCCAACCGGCGTCAGGCCGAGCAGGGCGGCCACGTCTTCGGCCTCGCACAGGCGCCTGGCGACATGCTCTTGATAAAAACGGCGCTGCCAAGGCCACATCGTTTCTTGGGCAATGCACCCATGCGTGAGATAAAGCGCAAAAACCTTTGCGCCCCACAGCTGCGCTCGGCCAATCGCCGCGCAGCACGCAACCACTTCATCGTCAGGATGCGGGACTAAGATGAGAATACGGGAACCAAACATAAGGTGAAATTATCATAGTTAATGGATGAAAGTAATCCTGAATTCTTGTCCTGATGACCTTAAAAATGGCAAAATGGGCCGTCGGGTTTATTGATTGATGGTTCTTCAATGCAATGTGCGCTTAATTACGTTTGGATTTCTGATCGAAATTATTACGATCCGTCCCAATTTGCGAGTCGTTCCCCCATTCCGGCGGAGTATCTTAACAACGCCCTGTGCATTGCGGGCCAAAACCCGGATGTGACAACCCTGATCTGGTATGATCCGTCTTTGGTAACAAAGGCGGAAACCCAAGTTCTGAAAGATTTGCCGCTCAAACCCGCAAATGTGAAATTTATGGATTTGCGCGATGTTTCTGCTTACCGGAATCTTCCACTTTTTGCCTTGCCGAATGAGACGCCTAACCCCACACAGAATCCACACGCTGTGATTTGGAAGAAGGTGGATCTCGCCCGCATGCTTGTCCTTGACCATGTATTTAGACGCATGAAGGCCAAAGAGGCAATTTATAGCGACTTTGATATTATTCAACCCGAAGTGCGCGCGCCGGAACTTAAAACGTTGCTCAATAAGTTCGGTGTCTTTTTTTCAAAATTTGATCGCGATGGTCAGGTTGACCGGCCCTTTGTCGAAAATGGCTTTATGGGTTTTAAGCACACGCGTGCGCCAGCTATTCGTAGGATGTTTATTCGAAAAACGTTAGAAGAATATGCTGACGGCAGCGTCATGAACGGTTGGCTTGCGTTCCGGTCTTGTGCCGTCGAACTCTCAAACGCCATTCAGCAGGATGTGAACACGACATCCGTTCTCATTCGCTCGTTTTGGGGCGGTGAGAAGCCTCATTTTAGTCCTTATCAGCTTGTCCTTGGGCAAAAGCCTACGCCCCAAAATATGGGTGCTGCACGTTTGAGGCAAATTATCACGGAAGGTCGCCAACGCTATGGTGCGCAGGCTCTGGTTTAATGCCGCCGGCCTTCAGCAAAGGCCTTTTGCCACGTGTTAAAGAAATCTTTGGTGAAAGCCTCTTCCCAGCTTACCACGCAGGCATTGGCATAGATCAAGGCCGCCGCTGCCATGGCCGCGCGATGCTCAGGTTGGGCCGCGAAATTACGCAAAGCTTCGGCCCAAGCGTCCGCGCCGCCTGAAACGACTTGCATGCCGCGCGTGTTGTTAAACAAACGTGCAATGTCGCTTTTTTCGGAGACAAGAACAGGAAGCCCGGAAACCATCGCTTCAATGCCAACTAAACTCCTGATCTCAACTTCGGAGCATAGCGCCAGAGCATCTACGCTCGCATAAAGACGGCCCAGTTCTTTCGGCTCGACAAAACCGAGCACGCTGACATGTTTTTTGAGCCGCGCGTGCAAATCGGCTTCCGCCGGGCCGACACCAGCGGTAATAAGATGAATCTTTTGCCCTTCGGCGATCAGTTTTTCCATCGCTTCAATGAGCGTATAGATATTTTTGCCGATATCCAGCCGTCCAACGAACAGAATAAGAATCTCATCACTTGGAATGCCATAGTCTTTTTGCAAGCCTTCGCGGTCACGGCGATGGGGGCCAAATATTTCTTTATCGGTGCCCAGTTCCATGCCATGCACATTTTCTGCACCGACAAAGCTCTCCGCCAAAAGTTGATCTTCCTCGCGGATAGCGAGCGCGGCGGCGCAGCAACGCAGATGTTTGCGCAGCCGCTGAATCTTTTTGCGTTCTTGTTGTTCAGGCACGCGCCAATCATTCAACAATTTGTGCGCGATCCATCTCGAACCAAAGAGCGTTTCAATGGTCTTGCGCGTAAACACGCGCGTATAGGCGGGCGTGTCAGTGTGAAACGATGTGACGATGGGAATGCCAGTTTGGCGATGAATGCGCTCTGCCGTTTGCGAAAAGGCGAAATAACCATCGGTTGTGTGAATGACGTCAAAGTTTTTGAGTTCACGGGCTAAAGCTGGGTGAAAGGGCGCAAGATCGGTGTCGTCCGGGATATAGGGCAAAAACTTGAGCCGCGCGGTGCTAAAGACTGGTGGTAATTGCCGTAAATGGACCGTCGGCGAAAGGTCTTCGCTTTTCTCTGGTCCTGAAAAATAGATGGTCAAATCAAGTGGCAGGTTTGCTCTTACGGCAGCCTTTGCACGGCATTCCCAGCCTTTAACATGGCCGCCTGACAATGGTGAACGAGGCAGATCAACAAGAGCAGCAACGCGTAGAAGCTTGGTCATGATAGCGGTTTTCGTTTCTGGCTTTATACGGTATGAAGGAAAGGTTCTTTTTCTCTGTTTCGGTGTGATTCTTCCATGACACAGCTTTTGAAACAAGCCAGAAATCTGTTTTGTGGGCTTCTTCTTTTGGCCTCTGTGGCTTCTGTGGCTATGGCCGAGGTCCCTGACTCAAGTGGCCCTACCGGGGCGGGGGGCGAGAAGCCTATGGGGGTAAGCGAACTCATGTCCTCGCTGGGCGATGCGGTCAGCTCCATCGTGACATCAGGGCCGGATAAGGATAAGGCCAAACCCAAGGCTGAGTCTGATTTGGAAGCGATCAAAGCCAAACACCTTGATCAAGATCCTGCCGATAAAGCGGATGAAAAAAAGAAGGAAGAGGAAGCTAAGCCCTATAAAATCTATCCCTCGCCGACCATTATTGATGACGAACCCTCTTATGTTGATCCCTATGAGGCTGCGCGTGGCTCACAGGAAGCTTCTTCGCCGACAGCCTTTACGGGGTGGGAAGGCAAGGAAGATAAACCTGTAGTTGATACCAAGGCTCCGCCAGCCCTTCCGGCGCAAGTCCAAGAATCTTTGGCTGGCCTTAGAAAATCGATAGCTCAAACCAATCCTACCGTTCCGGCTACCATTGCGCGGGTGGCTTCGGTACCGCCCATTTCGGCTTTGCCAAAGCAGTTCTTCCCCATTTTGCCTGCGGGGGCGCTGCAAGATACGCCACCCCAACTTTTGCCCGTTGCGAGTAATCAGCCTCTTGAAGCCAACCATACAAATGTGACCCGCGCGATTATTGTGATTCACGATATCCAACGCAATGCAGCGGAAGGGGTGGCGACGCTCATGACGCTCAGCGGCGTTGATGGCGAACGCACCTTGATCATTGCGCCGCAATTTCCTTTGGAGCTTGATATCTTGCGCTTTGGCTCCTATTTACCGAACGATGGCCAGTATGTAGCGCGTTGGCCAATTGCTCACGGTTGGCAAACGGGCGGCGATTCTGTCCTGCCTTCCTCTAAACGTGGTGTGAGCTCCTTTACCGCTGTCGATTTACTCCTGATGCTTATGGCAGATCGCACGCGTTTTCCAGCGCTTGAACGCGTTGTCCTGGTCGGTCATGGGATGGGCGGTGATTTTCTCCAACGCTATGCCGCCGTTGGGCAGGCCCCCGCTTTTGTGAGTAAGGGTGGCTTGGAAGTGCAGTTTATTGTCGCCAACCCTTCCTCCTATCTCTATCTCACAGCGCTTCGACCTTCGCTGGAAAGCCCCGCTTTCTTGACGCCTGATTTGAAAACGTGTCCCCAGACAAACGCTTATCCGTATGGGCTCAGTGCGCTTGATAATTATGCGCGGCGCGTGGGCGGCAATGAGATCCGCTTGCGTTATCCTGAACGCAAGATTACCTATCTTATCGGCGACAAGATTATGTCCGATCCTTATTTGGATGGCAGTTGCGCAGCGAAGGCGCAAGGCGAAGATCGTCTTTCTCGCGCTCGAAATTATGAACGGCACGTCATGCAAAGTTTCGGCGCAACGCTCGATCAAACGCAGCGTTTTGTCTATGTCTCGCATGCCGGATACGATCCCGTTTCGCTCTATGGCTCATCCTGCGGCATGGCTATGCTGTTCGGCGATGGGGCGTGCGAGTTGACAAACGCCGGTCATTAAAAAACGGCACGCTCGTTTTCGCGAGCATGCCGTTTTCATTTTTTTATGGTGCAGGCCTTACTTCAATAATTCCGTGAGCGCTTCGCGCACCTTGCCGCCCAACTCGGGGTGCTCAAGCGAGAAGGCGACGTTCGCTTTGATGAAGCCGATCTTATCGCCGCAATCATAACGCGTGCCTTCAAAGCGCAGGCCATGAAACGGTTGGCGGCCAATCAAACGCGCCATGCTGTCGGTCAATTGAATCTCGCCGCCAGCGCCGATCTTACGGGCTTCCAGCTCATCGAACACTTCCGGCTGCAAGATATAGCGACCAATGACGGAGAGCGTTGAAGGGGCCAGCTCCGGTGTTGGTTTTTCAACAAGGCCTTTGACCTTGGCTAAGCGGCCATCGTCGCTTTCAACATCGAGAATGCCATAGCGGTTTGTCTGATCGCGTGGCACATCAACGACGCCCACGAGATTGCCGCCGACTTCGTCATAGGCTTCAATCATTTGTTTAAGGCATGGTTTTTTCGTCAAGATGACGTCATCGGCCAAAAGAATGGCAAACGGTTCACGTCCAACCAGATGACGTGCGCACCATACGGCATGGCCAAGGCCCAGCGGTTCGCGTTGACGCGTGAAAAGCAATTCGCCCGACGGAATCTCCGTCGTTTGCAACAGGGCAAGTTCCTTTTGCTTGTCACGGGCTTCAAGTGTGCGCTTCAAATCGTTGTTGCTGTCGAAATGGTCTTCCAAGGCGCCTTTGCCACGGCTTGTGACAAAGATGAATTGCTCGATCCCAGCGGCCCGCGCTTCATCGACGGCGTGTTGGATCAGTGGCCGATCAACGAGCGTCAGCATTTCTTTCGGCATCGCCTTTGTGGCGGGCAAGAAACGTGTGCCTAATCCGGCGACGGGAAATACGGCTTTACGAATACGTTGTTTCATGATGTGTGTTCTCCAGTTTTAGAAAGAGCCGCTTTGTTCAGGCTGCGTATGAAGGGGCATGGCCATAACATCTTGCACGGCATTTGTCAGTTCTTCGAGCGAAAAGGGCTTAGCGATGATCTGGTGAACCAGAACGTCAAGATTATGCGCACGCATCCGCTCCTGCGCATAGCCTGAGATCATGATGATGCGCAAGCTCGGGTATTGCTGCGTCGCTTGGAGCGCGAGCGCGATGCCATCGACATTCGGCATCACGATATCGGTGATGAGAATGTCAAAAACACTTTCCGCTAAGGCGCTGAGCGCCTGCTGTCCATCGCCAACCGCTACAACATGCGTGTCGAGGGTTTGGAGCGCGCGTACGATAAACTCGCGCACGGCGGGATTGTCCTCTGCGACGAGGATTTTAAGAGGGGTTGTGGGGTTAGGGCTTATCATGTGGGGGCTCAATGAAACTTAGGTTGACTTCGACGATCGTACCCTCAGGTGAGATGATCGCCGAAAAGAAGGGCACCGTAGCGCTAGGATCCAGTGTAGCTGCTGGCGGCTTAATATGCCAGCTTTGGATCATCTGGCCGCCGGGCCCAACCGCTTCGACCAAAAGTGCCGGAACGACTTGGGTTTTGTCGGCTTGATTAAAAATTGAGCCCGTTACGACTAAATGCATCGCGCCGTCCATATAGCGCCGCTCGGAATATATGTTTTTAAGCACGAGCTTTTCCGGCAAATCTGCTGCGATCAAGCCAAGGCGCATATAGTAATCCTGCATTTCAGGCCAATGCTCGATGATAGGCTTGCGTGCCAAAACGATTATCAGTGCCGCGCTGAGCGCGAGCGTCGCAAGGCTGAGGCAGCTCCATTTGATGATTTGTATCCAAGGCGCATAAATCAACGCTTTGGCGAGTTTGCTCAGCACCGATGGCCCGCGGGGCTTCGGCGGTTCCATAGGAAGAGGCGGCGGCAGTGGCGGTGAAGCTTGCGGCTCAGGAGGGGGAAGCGTTTCCTCAAATTTCTTGAGCGTTTCTTCAAAGTTCTTTGGCTGCTCTTGTTTCTTTTGCGGCTCCGCAAGCCAAACGTTCCCGCAACGCGCGCAGCGCACTGTGCGGGGTCCATGTGTGAACAAAGAGGCCGGAACCAGAAAGGAGGCCTTGCAACTTTCGCAGACGATGATCATTAACCCCCTTATATAGAGAATCTCCCCCCGTTGTGGCAATAATCCAAATGATTGAAAGGGCTTTTGGCTGCTTTTTAAGTTTAAGGTGAGGGTTTTGGGCCTTTCCGGGTTCGAAAGGAAATCTGGGGAGCCTTGTTTTGTAAACTCTTTGCGCCTGGGCAAGGGGCGGGGTACACTAAAGCCAATCAAAACAAGGCGAAGGATTCGATGCTCCTTTCTTTTGAACATGTTTATTTGCGTTATGCGCCGGGTCATATGGTTCTCAATGATGTGAATCTGGCGCTGATGTCAGGCCTTTTTTATTTCCTGACCGGGCCAAGCGGTGCGGGGAAGTCCTCGTTGCTGCGCTTGATCTATCAGATTGAAAAGCCAAGTGAAGGTCGTGTTTTCCTATTTGACCGCGATACCTCGCAAATGCGCAGGCATGAGTTTCCGGCTATGCGGCGGCGTTTGGGGATCGTGTTCCAAGATTTCCGGCTTGTGCCCCATTTGACTGCGCTTGAAAACGCGGCTCTGCCGCTTCGCCTTGCGGGGGCAAGCGAGGCGCAGGTGCGACAGCACGTCACCGAGTTGCTTGATTGGGTCGGTCTTGGCGACAGGATGAACGCTTTTCCGGCCGATCTTTCCGGCGGTGAGCAGCAACGCGTAGCAATTGCGCGGGCTATCGTCAACAAGCCGCGCTTACTTTTGGCCGATGAGCCCACGGGCAACGTCGATGAGGAATCTTCTAAGAAGTTGATGCGGCTCTTCCTTGAGCTGAACAAAATGGGCACGACCGTGATTTTCGCCACGCACCAGCAGGCCTTGGTCAAGAAATACGCCAAGCCCATCTTGCAATTGAAAAAGGGCCGCCTTGTGACCTCGTTGTCAGAAGAGGCCGCCTGATGAACTTGCCAGACAACCTGTTCTCAACAGCTTTTCGCAAACAGCGCTTGGGCTTTATGCTCTCGCTTCTGATCGGCATTATGGTCTATTTGGGCTCAATGGCGATGGCGGCGCAGGCTGTTTTGGCGCGGACGTCCTTTGCGTGGGGCCATGATATTCAAAGCCGCATGACGGTTGAGCTTTTGGCCACGGCCAGCGAAACAAGTGATGAGCTTGAAGGCCGCGCACAAAAGACCTTGGTTTTCTTGCAAGGAATTCCATCGATCACGAGCGCCAAGCTATTGCCCGCGAGCGATACGGCGCGCCTGCTTCAACCGTGGATCGATGATGAACAATTGCTCAGTGCCTTGGCTTTACCGCGCCTCCTCGATGTCGAAAGCGTTTCGGGGCAAAGCTTGACGGCGGACGCGCTTCGCGAAAAGTTGAAACCTGTTGTCGGCGATGTGCGCGTACATCGTCATGAGCAGGGGATGAGCCAGCTTCTCGGTTTTCTTAAAGGGCTTGGTGCTTTGGCCGCTTTGATGTTGGGGCTAACGGGTCTCGCTGTGATTATGATTATCGGTATTATCTGCCGCGCCGCTATGGCCGTCCAACGCGATACGATTGAGCTTTTGCATTATATGGGCGCGACCGATGCGGCCATTGCACGTCATTTTCAAAAACATATCCGTCGTTTGGCTCTCCCTTCAGCTTTGACAGGCTTTGGGTTTGCGCTTGTGACGGTCGGCGGCTTAGCCGTGCTTCTGGGGTCGCTTGGGGGTTTATCTTTAGTCTCGCCTGTGTCATGGATGACTGTCTGCGGTGTGATGGCTCTGGTTCCCGCTGCAGCCGCGCTTCTGGCTGTTCTTACGGCGCGTCTTTCTGTACAGAGTTTGCTTGGACGATTGCTATGACGCGAAGGCATTTCTTATACGGCACCTTTTGCGGTGTGGGGCTCATGGCCGCCTTGTGGTTTGTGGGGCTTGTTCTTTTTGTCGCGCGCGTGGCTTCGTATGTTGAACCTGCCATCCAAGATATTCAACATACCGATGCGATTGTCGTTCTCACGGGCGGCAGCGAGCGCGTCCAGACAGGGCTTACGCTCTTACGCGAGGGTAAGGGTAAAAAACTCCTGATTTCCGGCGTGCATCCCAGCGTTGGGGCAGGGTTCATTTTGGCGCACAGCGATCTTTCGCCTGAGATGCAAGCGTGCTGCGTTACGCTGGGCCATACGGCTGATAATACCTTTGGTAACGCGGAGGAAACGCGCAGCTTTATGCAGCAAGAGGGCTTTCATTCGCTTCGCCTTGTCACGGCGCATTACCACATGCCGCGCAGCTTGCTTTATTTCCGCACCATGATGCCGGGCGTTGAAATCATCGCCTATCCTGTTTCGCCGGACATCGTGAGCCTTTCCGATTGGTGGCACCGCACCGGAACGGCCAGCCTTTTGATCGGTGAATATGATAAATATCTCTATGCGTGGTTTCTCGTGGTTTTGGGAGTGCACTGATGCGTACCGTACTAACGGCTCTTCGCTCGGCCTTGTTTGTGGTTGTTTTCCTTTTTTGGACCCTTGTGCCAACGGTTGCGTTTCTTTGGATTTTGCTGCTGAAGCAAGATCGTATTTTTGGTGCCATTCGATTTTGGCAAGCTTCAATGACTTGGCTGACCAAGGTTGTCGTTGGCATTGATTACCGGGTCGAGGGCGCGGAATATGTGCCGGAAGGGGCCTGCCTTATCGCGGCCAAGCATCAATCGGCTTTTGAAACCTGCTTGCTCAACGTCCTGTTTTTTAATCCCGCGATTGTGTTGAAAAAAGAACTGACCTATGTGCCCGTGTGGGGTTGGTATGCCAAAGCTTCGGGTTTGATCCCGATTGATCGTAAGGCGGGGATGAAGGCGCTGTCCACGATGATCCGCGCCGCGCGCGCTGCGCGTGATGCTGGACGTAAGATCGTAATTTTCCCCCAAGGCACGCGCGTGCGCCCCGGTGTGCGTAAACCCTATAAGGTTGGCGTCGCCGCGCTGTATCAGGATTTGAATCTGCCGGTTGTGCCGATGGCCGTTAACTCGGGCTTATTCTGGCCCAAGGGTCGGTTTTTGAAAAAACCGGGCACGGTCATTATTCGTTTTTTACCGCCGATCGAACCGGGCCTTTCACGCTCGGCTTTCATGCATCAGCTTGAAGACCAGCTTGAGGCCGCGAGTGATGAGCTTTCAGCGCGTGCCGGTTGAGCCAAACCCGCCCGCGCCGCGTGCGGTTTCCGGCAAAGCTTCAACTTTTTCCCACACCACACGGTCATAGGCCGCGACGACCATCTGTGCGATGCGCATGCCGCGCGTGATGATGAAGGCTTCGCTTCCCATGTTGGCGAGGATGACCTGCACTTCGCCTCTGTAATCGGCGTCAATCGTGCCGGGGCTGTTCAAAACGGCGAGGCCATTCTTCAAGGCGAGGCCAGAGCGGGGCCGCACTTGCGCTTCATACCCTTCGGGCAGCGCGATGGCTAAGCCTGTGGGGATGAGCTTGCGTTCGCCTGGTGCCAGCACGATGTCTTGCGTAACAGCAGCGTATAAATCCATACCCGCGGCATGTGCTGTGGCATAGGCGGGAAGCTCAAGCCCTTCGGCATGCGGCAGGGTCGTGATCGAAACGGGAAGAGAAGGCATAAGAAAACTCCGGTGAGTGAGGAAAGAGGACTCTTGTCAAATTAGATAATTTCAAAAACCAAACGGGATTCCCGCTTTCGCGGGAATGACGGGGGTGTGGTTATGTTCAAAACCAAAGCGTCACCCTCGCGTAAGCGGGGGTACCGTTTCCTTTATTGTCTAAGAAACTATTCAGTCTGACTATAAAACGTCGAGATCATCGCTTCAACCAATTTGGTTGCGATGTCGTGCTTGCTGGCACGGGGCCAAGATTCATTTTGGATTTGGCCGTTGGCGTCTTTGCGCAGGAGCGTGACTTCATTGTCATCCTGCCCAAAGATTTTGCCGCCGCCCACATCGTTTGCCAAAAGCCAGTCGCAGCCTTTACGCGCAAACTTTTCTTGCGCGAGGGTTAACAGGTCACCTGTCTCAGCGGCAAAGCCAACGACAAGCGCCGGGCGTTCTGGCGAAGCTTTGGCTAGCGTGGCCAAAATATCAGGATTTTCCGTTAAGCTCACGGCAGGCGCGGCAACACCTGCGGCCTTCTTAATTTTTTGATGGCTCGTTTCCATCGGACGCCAATCCGCAACGGCAGCGGCGCAAACGGCGATATCGAACGGCCCGCTCGTTTGGCAAGCTTTCAACATTTCGCGTGCGGTCATGACCCGAATGGTTTTGAGCCCTTGTGGATCGGGCAACGAAGTGGGGCCAGAGACGAGCGTAACATCCGCCCCCGCTGCCGCAAGTGCCGCTGCAATCGCATGGCCTTGTTTGCCAGACGAATGATTGCCGATAAAGCGCACGGGGTCGATGGGTTCATAGGTCGGGCCGCTTGTGACAAGCGCTTTTTTCCCAGCCAACGGGCCGGGCGCAGCGCATAGGGCTTTGATGGCCTCGAGCATATCGTGAACTTCGCTCATCCGGCCCGCGCCTTCTTCGCCGCAGGCGAGCATGCCGCTGGCTGGGCCAACGCACTGAATACCGCGTGCGCTTAAAAGCGCCATGTTGGCTTGTGTGGCGGCGTTTTGCCACATACGACAATTCATAGCGGGCGCGATCAAAATCGGTTTGTCGGTGGCGAGCAGCACGGCGCTGGCGAGTGAATCCGCAAAGCCATGCGCCATTTTGGCGATGCTATTGGCGCTTGCGGGCGCGACGACGATCAAGTCAGCTTGCCGTGACAGATTGATATGGCCCAGCCGTTGCTCGTCTTCTTTTGAAAAGAGATTGGTATTCACTGGCTCGCCGGATAAGGCCGCTACGGCCAGAGGCGTGATAAACTGCGCGCCGCCATCCGTCAAAACGCAGCGCACGGTTGCGCCTTCGTCTTTTAAGCGCCGGATGAGATCGAGGCTTTTATAAGCGGCAATCCCACCAGTGATAATCAAAAGGATCTGTCGGTTGAGTAAAGCGGGCATTGGCTTGTCTCCTTTTAATGAAGCGTCTCTTGTTCGTAAGCGCCCCAGAAATCTTCCTTTTTCATGTAGCCGTCAACATCGTCAAAGGAAACTTCACACCATAATTCTTTGCACGAAAGCAACCGCCCTAAGGCGTTGGATTCTGCGTTGGCAATGACGGGGGATTCTGTATGAGGGCCCTTATGGATTGCCTGCGTTGAGCCTGTGACGATCAAGGTGCGCTTGCCTGAAAGCGTACTTTTGTGAACCCATCCTTTATTGCCTTTCCAATCGCTGATCCGGCGCCAGACATCATATTCGGCGATGATCTCGACGGGAAGGCCTTCTTTGGTATAAACCCATTCAATGGGATAGCGCGTGCCGGGACCGGTGCGCAGATTGACTTCATTGGCACGCAGCGAAGCGAACCGGGGCAAGGCT
>Ga0209467_1000669_pt1 | contig 40564 bp, 34 predicted proteins | sample Higcelwee11metaG_FD_187175 | JGI IMG/M metagenome (GOLD analysis project Ga0209467, IMG submission 187175) | Freshwater pond sediment microbial communities from the University of Edinburgh, under environmental carbon perturbations - High... | ecosystem: Environmental > Aquatic > Freshwater >... | reverse complement strand
AATATTGCTGCCGCATTTGCAGACAAACACCCCGATTTTCGGACGGTCCCCCACCACATTGGTTTCCGGAATGACTTCCTTGGACCGTGTCAGGGTGTTGCGGGCGCTGGTGAGCATTTCTCCGGCCGCCGCCGCCGCCGCGCTGGCGTCAATGACTGATTGGGGAATGTCTTTGGGACCCTGGAACGCGCCGCAGACAAAAATGCCTTCCCGGGAAGTGGCCACCGGATTAAAAATATCTGTTTTGCAGAATTTGCCCGGCGTCAGATCAATACTCAGTTTATTCGCAAGTTCCACCAACTCCGGCGGGGTCTCAAGACCGATGGAAAGCACGATCATGTCAAAGGTTTCGCTGACAGCCTGGCCGTCTTCGCTCACATAGCGCACGGACAGCTCGTTTCCGCCGGGAAGGGGATCAATGGTGTGCACCCGGCTGCGCACGAAGCGCACCCCGTGTTTGTCTTTTGCGTTAACATAAAATCGCTCAAATTCCTTGCCCGGTGTGCGCATGTCCATGAAGAAGATGGCGCAGTCCAGGCCTTTTCCCGCATGCTCCTTGGCGATGGTGGCTTCTTTGATGGCGTACATGCAGCAGACGGAGGAACAATAGGAATTATCGCACCGGTTCAGATCACGGGAGCCCACGCACTGGAACCAGGCGATTTTTTTGGGTTCCTGATGGTCGGACGGGCGGACCAGATGGCCGCCGGTGGGGCCGGAAGCGGACAAATACCGTTCCATTTCCATGGAGGTGATGACATTGGGATGTTTCGAATATCCGTAGGAATCAAACCGGGAGGGGTCAAAAGGTTTGAACCCCGGCGCCAGGATGATGGCGCCCACATCCAGCTCGATGATTTCATCTTCCATGGTGTGGTCAATGGCGTTGACGCCGCAAAATTCTTTACAAATCTGGCATCCGCCGGTTTTGAAATGGATGCAAACATCCCGGTCAATGGCCGGCGTGTTGGGCACCGCCTGGGCATAGGGAACATAGACGGGCTTGCGGCCCTTAAGCCCCATGTCGTATTCAGATGGTATGAGCTCACCTGGCGACTTGGTGACGGTTTTTTTAATTTTTTCCCAGGTGATGTGCCCGGTAGGACAGATAAACGCGCAGGCCCCGCACCCTATACAAGCTTCCGTATTGATGCTAAAGGGGGTGTCAACCTTTAAGTCAAGGCCCCGATTGGTAAGTGTAATGGCGTTGGCTCCCATGCGTTCACAGATTCGCGTACATAATCCGCAAAGAATGCATGTATCGTCTTCGACTTTGAATCGAGGCTTTTCAATGCCATATTCTTTTGCCAGTTTCTGAATCAGCGGGACTTCCGGGCAGCGAGACAAGAGCATCTCCACAATCAGCTTCCTGCCTTCGTGAACCACTTCCGTATCGGTTTTTACTTCCATGCCTTCCCATATCGGATAATTGCAGGAAGTCACAAACCGGGTTCTCCGGCCGTCAAAAACCTCCACCGTGCAAATCCGGCACATGCCGGCCGGGTCTAATGCCTTGTGATTACAAAGGGTAGGGATGCTCACCCCATATTTCTCAGCCACTTGGATAATGAACTGGCCTTCCTCGCCTTGAACTGTCTGTCCGTTAAGCTTGAAAGTAATCATGAATCGTCTTTCCTTATATTGGCAGATCGTTAAAAACTAGCAGATCTTAATAGCGTCAAATTTACAACCTTCGTAACAGATCCCGCATTTAATGCAGTTTGCCTGGTCAATGATATGGGCTTTCTTTTTTTCACCGGAAACGGCGGTCTGGGGGCATTTTCTGAGGCATACGCCGCAGCCTGTGCAGGTTTCCGGATCGATTTCATAATGGAACAGGGGCTTGCAGACCCCGGCCGGGCATTTTTTATCCCGGATATGGGCTTCATACTCGTCCCGGAAATAGAGAATGCTGGTTAAAACAGGGTTCGGTGCCGATGTTCCCAGTCCGCAAAGGGAGAATTTCTGTATCATGGCCCCCAGTTCTTCCAGCGTTTCGATATCCCCTTCCTTGCCGTCGCCTTTGCAGATTCGCGTCAGTATATCGAGCATCTGCTTTAAGCCTTCACGGCAGGGATTGCACTGGCCGCAGGATTCGTCCTTAAGAAAATCCACAAAATACCGGGCCACATCCACCATGCAGGTGTCCTGGTCCATGACGATCATACCGCCGGAACCCATGATGGAACCGACTTTGGCCAGTTCGTCAAAATCCACGGACAGATCCAGAAATTGTTCCGGAATGCATCCGCCGGAAGGGCCGCCGGTTTGAACCGCTTTAAATTTTTTCTTTTTGGGGATACCGCCGCCGATGTCAAAAATGATTTCCCGTAATGTTGTACCCATGGGAACTTCGACAAGGCCGGTGTTCACCACTTTTCCCACCAGAGAAAAGATTTTTGTGCCTTTGCTGTGTTCCGTCCCGATGGCAGCATACCAGTCTGCCCCTTTATTTATGATAACCGGGACATTGGCCCATGTTTCCACATTATTTAAATTGCTCGGGCTATCCTTGAATCCGCTTGCCACGGTATGGATATATTTTGCGCGGGGCCGGCCGGGCCTGCCCTCAAGGGACGCCATCAACGCTGTGGATTCCCCGCATACGAATGCGCCGCCGCCCCGGCTGATGTGAATATCAAAGTCAAATCCGGAGCCTAAAATATTTTTGCCCAGCAGCCCGAGCTCTCTGGCGCTTTCCAGCGCGATGGTCAAATTGGTGACCGCAAGGGGATATTCATGTCTTACATACACATATCCCTCATTGGACCCAATGGCGATGGCGCCGACGATCATGCCTTCAATCACACTGTGGGGATTGCCTTCAAGAATGCTTCGGTCCATGTATGCGCCGGGGTCGCCTTCATCCGCATTACAGATAACGTATCGCGTGCCCTCATGTTTCGCGCACGTCGCCCATTTGATGCCGGTCGGGAAACCACCGCCGCCCCGGCCCCGGAGCCCGGATTTTTTGATTTCGTCGATGATATCTTTCGGTTTCAACTTGAAAAGCGCTTTTGATAAAGCGCTGTATCCGCCGACGGAGATATAATCTTCAATGCTGGTGGGGTCAATTAATCCATTATTTCCGAAAATAATTCTCTGCTGGAGTTTATAAAAAGGAATATCATGTTCATGGGTGAGCTCTTTTTTTGTAGCCGGATCTTTGTAAATAAAGGATTTAACAAGCTCCCCGTTTTGCAGGGTCTTCTCGACGATTTCAGGAACTTTTTCCGGTTTGACTTGCGGATAAAAAATGCCTTCGGGATGAATGACCATGATCGGGCCTTTCTCACAAAATCCATGGCAACCGGTCAGCTTGATTTCAATTTTGTCTTGAAGATTGTGTTTTGCCAATTCTTCCTTGAGAGACTCATGGACCTTTGCGGTTCCATAGGCTCCGCAGCCGGAACCCGCGCAAAGTGAAATCAGTTTCCGGTCTTTCAGTTGGCCTTTATCCTGCAATGCAGCCTGTAATTTTTCGAATGCTTCAATATCTTTTAATTTCGTCATGGTCCAGTATATCCTCCGTAGCACGCACTTTTAAGAAGCCTTTTGCCTGTACTCATCGATGAGTTTCAAAGCGATGGACCGGTCCAGCCCCCCATGGGTATCTTTATTGACATTGATAACCGGACCGGACGCGCAACATCCGATACAGCGAACGGCCTCGAGAGTAAAGAGTCTGTCAGGGGTTGTTTCACCTTCCTCGATTCCCAGTTCGCCTCTCAGCGCGTCCGTGATTTTTTCCGCTCCGCGCACATGGCACGCTGTTCCTGTGCATACACTGACAATATATTTACCCCTGGGCTTTAAGCTGATTGTTTTGTAAAAAGTTGCTACGCTGTATACCAGGCTTTCCTTCACGCCCAGCTTTTTTACAAGAACAGGGATAACCTCAGGAGGCACATAATTGTATATGTCGCTGATGTCCTGCATAATCATTAACAGGGCTTCTTTTGATCCACTGTAATGATCGATGATTCCATCTATTTTTTTTAGATCGATTTCAATGGTGTTTTCCATTTATTAAAATCCTTTGACCATTCGGACAAATATAAACGTAAGAAAAAGAAAAAAGTGTTTACAGGGATAGCGGATTTTTTGCCTGATACAGAACCGGGCAGTTTTCCACGCAGGCGCCGCATCCGGTACACCGGTCTTCGATGATGCTGCGGGCGCGCTTTCGGACTTTTACCTTAAAATTGCCAGGGTTGCCTTCTACGGATTCAATGTCCGCGTAAGTGATTAGCTCGATGTTCAAGTTCCGGCCGACCTCGACCAGTTTGGGTGAGATAATTCACATGGCGCAGTCGTTGGTGGGAAAGGTTTTGTCCAGTTGGGACATAACCCCGCCGATGGAGGGTTCTTTTTCAACCAGGTATACATAATAGCCGGAATCCGCGAGATCCAGGGCGGATTGCATGCCGGCGATGCCGCCGCCGACAACCATTACCGAACCTTTCATATTTTTTGCCATGGGTTGCCTCCTGAGATATAAAACGCATGTTTCAAACAGAAAAATGATGGTTAAACATTTATATATTAACTAAAAATTAAGTAACCTGCGTCAATTACAAGAATTTTTGATGAAGTTCATTTCATGGAAATTTTCTTGATATATTCAAATCAATATGATGTCAATAAAATTTTGAGCAATGTCTTGCTATGTCAATAGCTATTAAACTTATTAATTTTATTGAATAAAAATTGGTTCATCCCCCCCATGCGCCAGTCTGAAAAACCGAAAGTCATTGTCATCTGCGGCCCCACGGGAATCGGGAAAACTGAATTGTCGCTGTCTCTGGCGGAGGAATTTACCGGGAGCATTGTCAGCGCTGATTCCATGCAGATTTACCGGTATATGAACATCGGAACTGCCAAGCCAGGCCTTTCCGAGCGGTTCCGGGTTCCCCATTATATGATGGATGTGGCGAATCCGGATGAACCCTATGACGCTGCGCGCTTTTCCCTGGAAGGCCGTCTGAATATCCATCAGATACATGAGCTGCAAAAACTTCCCTTTATTGTCGGCGGCACCGGGTTTTATATCCGCGCCCTGCTGCATGGCCTGTTTGATGCGCGGCCTGTTGATCCTGCCGCTATCCGTCAATTGGAAGAAATGGCCGCAAATAAAGGGATCAAATTCCTGCATGACAGGCTTGCGGTGTGTGATCCGGAAGCTGCTGCCCGCATCCATCCCAATGACGCATACCGGATCATCCGCGCCCTGGCTGTTTTTGAGACAAGCGGGATTCCTGCGTCTGAAATTCAGCAAGCCCACGGGTTTCAGGATTCTCCGTTTGATTCACTCCGGATTTGTCTCTATATGGATCGGGCCGCGCTTTATGAGAGGATCAACCAGCGGGTGGACGCCATGGTGGCGGGGGGGCTGCTCGAAGAAGTGCGTCATCTCCTGGAAATGGGATATTCTGGGACGCTGCGGCCCATGCAGGCCATCGGCTACCGCCACATGACGGATTTTATCGAAGGCCGCGCGGGATGGGAGGATACGGTGTGTTTGCTGAAAAGAGACACCCGCCGGTTCGCCAAACGGCAGTTGACCTGGTTTCGGAAAGAGCCGGACATGGTTTGGAGAGGGCCGGAAGAGAAAGAGGCCATCCGTGAATGCATTCGCGGGTTTCTGCATTCAAAGTGATGGTTTTGTATATAAATAATTAATATCATTATGTAATTTTAATGTCATAGAGCGGTTTCCGGCTGTACCCATGTATAACACATTTAAAAAACAGGCGGTTTGATAAAAAAAGATTTGCAAAGGCCTGTGCTTTGTATATATCTAAAAAGTATTATCAAATGAACCTATTAATATCAGGAAAGGGCCTTTCATGACGGGAAAAAACAGATGCATTGACGCCCCTGGCCGGGCATTTTCTTTCCACCCTCTATGGTGTATGCTGGTTTTTATCTGTTTGATTGTCTGGGTCAGTCCCTGCCAGGCGGTTTCATCCCGCCATGTTCTGGCCAGGATGAATATGGATGCCGCGGGGTCTGTCAATGCCGATTATTGCCAGCCCGCCGAAATCTCTCTTCATGACAAATCCATCCGGGCCGGCCTCTTGTATGATGTTTCGGCAGGCGCGGTGGTATGGGAAAAAAAAAGGAACCAGGCGTTTCCCATCGCCTCTTTGACCAAAATGATGGTGGCCTTGATTGCTGTCGAGGATATTGTTGACGGCAAGATCAGCCTGGACACCATTGTTAAAGTCACCCCGGAAGCCGCCAGAATGAACGGATCCAAAGTTTATCTGCGCACCGGGTGCTGTCTGACCGTGGAAGAGCTCCTGAAGGCCGCCATGATTTCTTCCGGCAATGACGCCGCTTATCTGCTCGCCCAGTTTCTGGGGGGAACGGAGCCGGCATTCGTCAAACGAATGAATCGCCGTGCCGCGCAACTGGGGATGAACGATACCCATTATTCCAATTCCACCGGCATGCCGGCGAAAGACCCCCGCAACGACAACCATTCAAGTCCTTCCGATCTTTTGGTGTTGTCCCTGGAAATGCTTAACCATAAAGACCTTCTTGACATCGCCAGCGTGAGCAAGGCGGTCATCACCCAGGATAACCGCACGATTAATCTTCGGAATCATAACGGGCTGGTGGGGACGTATGACGATGTGGACGGGTTTAAAACCGGGTTTACCCTGAACGCGAAATATTGTCTGGTGGCCACCGCCAACAAGAGCGGCCGTCGCCTGATCTCCATTGTTCTTGGGGCTTCCGGCCGGGTCGTCCGGAACCAGTTCGCAGCAACCGCCATCAGTCGCTATTACGAAGCCCTGGGCATGGGAGGGCTTATGCCGAAAACCGGCCTGGCGTCAACCCAGTGTATAGCAAAAGCCCCGGTTTCAAAATTAAAGGCAGCTTCAAAAACAAGAAAAACAGTCGCCGTTAACGCAGCGTTAAGCCGGTTTCACCGGGTCAAACGGGGGGATACCCTTTTTGGCATTGCCGCCAGGTATGGTTGCGATGTGGCGGAATTAAAAGCATGGAACCGTATCCGGGGAAACCATATCGCCGCAGGGCAGAAACTGGCGATCCATCAGGGGGCGACCGGCCAGAAAGGAACCGGGAAAGCGCGTGAGGCGTCCCTTACAAAAAAAAGCGGCGGCCGGACTGCCAAAAAAATTGCCGCCGTCAAACACAAAAACCATCCCACCGTTCATATATATAAAGTCCGCCGCGGCGACACCCTGTGGAAGATCGCCCAGAAGTTTGACGGCGTCACGGTAAAGGACATTATGAAAGCCAACCGCATTAAAAAAGTGAAGACCTTAAAGCCGGGAACCACCCTTAAGATCGTTATGAATGCCTGAAAAAGCGCAGGGTGTTTTCCATCGCCGCATTATACAATGAGTTTTCTGTATCACTCAAATACCCTCTAATTTTTTTCTCTTCGGCGGAAAAGTTTTTGCTATTTGATTTAAAATAATTTAATGAAAAAGTTTTCATTAAATGACCTGCTGGCTGGCCGATTATAAGTACATAGATTAATAAAAAAATCATATTTTTTAAGGATTGGCGGAACATGGACAAGGGGAAATACCTGATTCGTTTGGCCTGCATTTTTATAGTTTCTGTTGTTTTGATATACGGCAGCAGTCTTTACGGATCAGGGCGGATGGCAAAAGATGAATCCCGGACAAGGGCAGATTTTATTAATATTGATGGCATGGCTTCTTTCGGCGAGCTGGAAAAACCGCCGGTGGCGTTTCTTCATGACGCTCACACCACCGCCCTGGCCAAAAAAAATAAAGACTGTTCCGCCTGCCATCTGACCGAAAAAGATCGGGTTATGCCAAAATTCAAGCGGATTCAAGATGCTGACCGGGTCTCGGTGATGAATGTGTATCACAAGGAATGCATCGCCTGTCACGGGGAAATGAAGGTCGCGGGCGAAAAATCCGGACCCGTTGAATGCGACGCCTGCCATAGGGCGGACGTGCGGTACACCTCTTCCCGCCAGCCCATGGGGTTTGATCTGTCCCTTCATTCCCGCCATGCCGAAGCCCAGGAAAAAAAATGCGAGCAATGCCATCACGAATATGACGAAAAAGCGAAAAAACTGTTTTACGCCAAAGGCAAGGAAGGAACCTGCCGTTACTGTCATCAGGACCAGACGATAGACAACCGCATTTCCATGCGCCTGGCCTCCCATATCGCCTGCATCAATTGCCACAGCAAAACCTTGGCTCAAAAACTGGACAGCGGCCCTGTCACTTGTGCCGGATGTCATGATCCGGCGGCCCAGGGGAAAATTAAAAAAGTATCGCCGATCCCCCGAATGGAGAGGAAACAGCCCGACACGGCGCTGATCAGGACGGTGTCCGAAAAGGACAAGGCGGATGCCGGTGAAAAGGCGCAGCAAAACCGGATGGATCGGGTGCCCTTTGATCATCAGGCCCATGAGAAATACAACGATACCTGCCGGGCCTGTCACCATGCCGGTCTTCAGCCGTGCAGCGAATGCCATTCCCTGACCGGGAAAAAAGAAGGCAAAAATGTCAGTCTGGAAAAGGCCATGCACCAGGTGGGGACTGATGAAAGCTGCCTGGGCTGTCATGAAGCCAAACAGAAAGCCCCTGAGTGCGCGGGCTGTCATGCCCCCATGGGCGCGGCCGTCTGGAAGGAAGACGAATCCTGCCGGAAATGCCATGCGACCCGAATGCCGGATGCCCAGGCTCCTTTACGCCCGGAACACGAAAACGCTCTGGCGGCCGAAACGCTGAAAAACAGAAAACCGCTCACCGGCACGTATCCGGAAAAGGATATCCCCGAGAAAGTCGTTATCGGGCACTTATCCAAAGAGTATGAGCCCGTGGATTTTCCCCATCGCAAAATTGTGAATGCGATTGCCGCGAAAATCAAGGACAACAAATTGGCCGCATATTTCCATCATGAGGAAGGCACCCTGTGCCAGGGCTGCCATCATAACAGCCCTGTCTCGAAAAAACCGCCCCAGTGCGGCAGTTGCCACGGCAGGGTTTTTGATAAAACAAATCCGTTAAAACCCGGCATAACCGGCGCCTACCATCAGCAGTGCATGGGCTGCCACCAGGAAATGGGCATCCAGAAACCCGTCGGGTGCACGGAGTGCCATAAGGAAAAAAAGATCAATAAAATGTAGGTTGAGGTATTTATATGTCCATATCACGAAGGAAATTCTTAGGGTGGATAGGCGCGGCAGGTGTGGGATCCACCCTGGGCAAGTCAGCGTTTGCCGGCGGCGGCAAGCATTTTGAAGGGCATCCCGACAGTTTCGGCGTATTGCATGACACCACCCTTTGCGTGGGGTGCCGGAGCTGCGAGGCGGCCTGCGCCAAAGAAAATGCGCTTCCCGTCCCTGATAAGCCGTTTACGGACCTTTCTGTATTGCAGGAAAAGAGAAGAACCTCCCCAACGGCCTATACGGTGGTCAACAAATTTGATATCCCCGGCAGGAAAACGCCGGTATTTGTCAAAAAGCAGTGTAACCATTGCCTTGAACCGGCCTGCGCGTCGGTTTGTTTTGTAAGGGCTTTTGAAAAAACGGCCCAAGGGCCGGTAATTTATGATGAGAGCGTCTGCGTTGGCTGCCGTTACTGCATGGTCGCCTGTCCTTTCGAGATTCCGACCTATGAATATGACAAGGCCCTGGAACCCCGGGTCATGAAATGCACCATGTGTCATCCCAGGGTCATGCGGGGGGAAGTTCCCGCCTGCGTGGAAGCCTGCCCCAAGGAGGCCCTGATTTTCGGCAAGCGGGAGGATTTAATCAATATCGCCCGTGACCGGATCCGCAAATATCCGGAACGGTATGTGGATCATATTTACGGCGAGAATGAAATGGGCGGCACAAGCTGGCTGTATCTTTCCGCTGTTCCTTTTCATGAGATCGGCATGAGGGAAGATCTTGGCGTTACCCCTGCCCCTGAACTGACGTCCGGTGCGCTTTCGGCGGTGCCGGTGGTGGTGGGGCTGTGGCCCGTATTTCTGATGGGCCTGTTCGCCATATCCAAACGCAAGGAAGCGGTTTCCCGCGAGGAAATGGAAGCGCGTGTCCAATCCGTTTCCGCTCTGGCGGAAGCAAAGCTGGCTGCGGCCATGGAAACCGCCCAAAAAGAAAAAACGGCGGCAGTGGCAAAAGAGGTCCAAAAAGCGCTTGAAAGCGCCGCACAGTCCCGAACCAAGGAGGAAATCTGATGTCTGACAATGCTGCCATGGGTGCAAAAACATGGCTGACCCCTTTTAATGTGGTGACCGGCGCCATCATTATCATTGGCCTTGTACTCAGCGTCCTGCGGTTTACCATGGGGCTGGGGGCGGTGACCAATCTGACCGATGACAATGCCTGGGGGTTGTGGATCGGGTTTGATCTTCTCGTGGGCGTGGCCCTGGCCGCGGGCGGGTATGTGACCTCAGCGGCTGTTTATCTTCTGGGTATGAAGAAATTTCATTCCGCGGTAAGGCCGGCGGTGCTGACGGGGTTTCTCGGATACGCCCTGGTGGTGTTCGCCCTTTCCTATGATGTGGGCCGGCCCTGGCGGTTGCCGTATCCTTTTATTATGCAGCAGGGCACCACTTCCCTCTTGTTTGAGGTGGCTGGATGCGTGGCACTGTATCTGACGGTGCTGTTTCTTGAATTCGTGCCCGCAGCCATGGAATGGCTGGGACTGAAAAAGCTGAGGAAACTAATCGTGCGTCTCACCCTGGCCCTGACAGTGCTGGGCGTGGTGCTTTCCACCCTGCATCAGTCCTCTCTGGGCGCCATTTTCCTGATCGCGCCGTCCAAGCTCCATCCCTTGTGGTATTCTTCGTATCTGCCGGTTTTCTTTTTCATCTCCAGCATTGCCGCGGGGCTTTCCATGGTGATATTTGAAAGTTCCCTTTCCCATCGCTATTTTGCGGATAAAATGGATGAGGCCCATCTGCGGGAAAATGAAGGCGTGACGCTCGGTTTCGGCAAGGCCGCGTCCATGGTGCTGGCGGGGTATTTTATCATCAAGGTGATGGGCGTTGCGGGCGGCGATCACTGGGGGCTTCTGGGAACCCCCTATGGCCTCTGGTTCCTGGTTGAACTCCTGGGATTTGTCGCCCTGCCGTCATTACTGTATGCGGTGGGTGTCCGGAATAAAGATTTAACCCTTATCCGGTGGACAGCCGGATGGACGGTGCTGGGCATTGTCGTCAACCGCTTGAACATCAGCCTGGTGGCGTTCAACTGGCAGCTTCCTTCCAGCCAGCGGTATTTTCCCCACTGGATGGAAATAGCCACATCGGTTTTTATCGTCACCGTCGGCATCGTTGTTTTCCGGTTTATCGTGACCCGGATGCCGATTTTTTACGAACACCCGGAATACAAGGATATTCATTGATAACCGTTTAAGGAGTCATGATGGAAACCATTTTTTATACTTATCAGGATTTTTACACCCATACCAAAGGGGTGCTCTATCTTCTGATGTTTGCCGCGCTGTTTGCCATCGCCTTGCTCTGGAGATTTCTTTCCGGCCGGGATGACGAAGAAACAATAGAATAACCGCGGTATGAGCTGATAGCTGTTCTATGATTTCTCCGTTGGATTGATTCTGGCGAACTCCGCGGGAAATGAATGAAAAAGGAAACCTGACAAATGTTTTACAATGTCGCGATTTACGTGGCCCTGACAATTTTTTGCGTCGGTCTGATTTATAAATTGGCGGGCTGGTTCCGTTTCACCATCGGCTTGGATACCGCCCCTATGACGGTATCGGCAAGAATCCCGGCGTTTCTGAAAGGCCTTGCGGGCGTCATTTTCAGCGGCAAACTGCTGAAGATGCTCCGGGTATTTATCGTTGATGTGGTGCTGCAACTGCGGATATTTCAAAAGGACCGGACTCGCTGGCTCATGCATATCCTGATTTTCGCCGGTTTCATGTTTCTGCTGTTCACCCATGCTTTGGATAAAATCATCGTCACGTCGCTTTTTGACCGGTATTACCTGAAGCTGAACCCCTTTCTGCTGGTGTCCGGGCTTATGGTGCTGGCAGGCCTCGGCATCGCCGTTTACCGGCGTTTTGTCATGAACGTGCCGCGTCTGAAAACCAATGGCATGGATATTTATATTATCGTTCTGCTGGCGGTTATCATGCTTTCAGGCATCGCCATGGAGCTGACCAAGCTGGGGTCGTACAATTACTATCAAAAAATATGGTGGATTCATATCCTGACCTGTCTTTTCGGGCTCGCCTATCTGCCTTTCAGCAAGATGCTTCATGTGTTCACCACCCCGGCCAGCCTGATGGCCAATGCGGTCATGGACAGGAAATCCAATGCTTCCAATATCATGACCCGCCAGGTGATGGAACTGGATGCCTGCACCCATTGCGGCACTTGCAGCCTGCATTGTTCCGTGGCGGTGGCCGTGGACCGGCTCGGGAATGAAATGATTTTGCCGTCTGAAAGAATGGTGTTTCTCAAGGACTATGTCAAACACAAGCACCTCGGCCCGTGCGGCCGCGCCGCCATTGCCCAGGGCATCTATCTTTGCACCAATTGCGACCGGTGCACGGTGAATTGCCCGGCCGGCATCAATCTGCGGGATCTGTGGTTCAACGCCAGGGAAGAAATGATCGCCCGCGGCAACGGGCTGCCCATGATGATGACGCCGTTTTCCTATTATCGGGGCCTTCGTCAGCGGGAAATTGAACCGGATCAGTATGAGTATCCATTAAATAAGGCGCAAAACGCCTTGACCTCAACATTCAATCTTTCCGGAAAAACCAATGACGCCATCCCCTTAACCTCCGCCAACCGGGAGTTTAAAAACAGCGTGGGGCTTTCCCACCGAGGCACCACCTATGCGTTTTGTTTTACCTGCGAAAACTGTTCCACGGTATGCCCGGTGGTGGGTCATTATGAAAATCCTCAGGATCACCTGGATCTGCTGCCGCACCAGATTATACGTTCCCTGGCCTTTGGCTTGAAAGACCTGGCCATGGGCTCCCGAATGCTGTGGCACTGTCTGACCTGCTACCAGTGTCAGGAGCACTGTCCCCAGGGGGTGAAAGTGACGGATATATTTTATGAGCTTAAGAACATCGCCGTAAAGGAGGCACGCCGTTCATCGCTTTCCAGATAATGTTTTGGGTGCGTTATCGGTCGGAGATGTACGAAAGGTACAATCTCCTCCCTGCCGCCTTCCCAAATCCATTATCTGAAAAGCGATAGCATCTGATGAACGCGCAATAAATTTAAGGATAAAATGATGAAATATGCTTTATTTCTTGGATGTAATATTCCGGTCAGGGTGCCGCAGTATGAACTTTCCGCCAGGGCCGTGCTGGATCGCCTGGGTGTTGAAGTGGCGGACAACCCTGAATTCAAATGCTGCGGCAATCCCATCCGGAATACCGATTACAAGACCTTTGTCCTGATGGCCGCACGGAACCTGGCGCTGGCGGAACAGCAGGGCCTGGACATGATGGTGCTGTGCATGTGCTGTTTCGGCAGCCTGAAAAAAGCCGCCTATCTCATGAAACAGTTCCCCGGTCTTCAGGACGAGGTGAATGAAACTTTGGCCCGGGAAGGCCTGACCTATGCCGGAACCGCGACGATCAAGCATTTTCTCTCTGTCTTGTATCATGACGTGGGTGTCGAGGCCATTAAGGAAAAGGTGAGCCGGCCTTTTAAAGGCCTTAAAATCGCCACCCATTATGGGTGCCATGGCTTGCGGCCCAGTGACGTCACGGAGTTCGACAATCCGGTGGCCCCGGTATTATTTGATGAACTGGTATCTTCCACCGGAGCAAGGAGCATTGACTGGCCCTTGAAGCTGGAATGCTGCGGCGCGCCCCTCTTAGGTATCAATGACCGGCTTTCCCTGGATTTGACGGAAAAAAAACTGGCCGACGGCAGGCGGGCGGGCGCGGATTATCTGTGTGTCGCCTGTCCTTATTGCCAGATGCAGTTTGACAGGGTTCAAGAAATGCTGAAATCCCCCAATCCCCATCTTGCCAGCATGGTATTTCCCCAGCTTCTGGGGCTTGCCATGGATATCGATGGCGAGGCACTGGGGATGAACATGAACATGCTGGATATCAATAGTATTAAGTCCTTTTTGGAGTATTAAATCCTTTTTGGAGTAAGCAAAAAAATGTCTCAAAAAACAATTGGCGCTGTAATGGTGGTCGGCGGCGGTATCGCCGGGATGCAGGCGGCCCTGGATGCCGCTGATTCCGGTTATTATGTCTATCTTGTAGAAAGATCGGCTTCGATCGGCGGGGTCATGTCCCAACTGGACAAGACCTTTCCCACCAACGACTGCGCCATGTGAGTCATCTCACCCAAACTGGTCGAGGTCGGCCGGCACATCAATATAGAGTTACTGACATTATCGGAAGTTCAGAACATATCCGGGGAAGAGGGCAATTTCGAAGTCGCCTTGCGGCAGCATCCCCGCTATGTGGATCTGGACAAATGCATTGCCTGCGGGCTATGTTCGGACAAATGCCCCAAAAAAGTGCTCAATGAATACGACGGGGGGCTGGCCCAGCGCAAGGCCATTTATGTGAAATACGCTCAGGCGGTTCCATTAAAATACGCCATTGATGACACCCAGTGCCTGTTTCTTACCAAGGGGAAATGCAGGGCGTGTGAAAAATTCTGTCCGGCGGGGGCCATTAATTATGAGGACCAGCCCAAGGACATGACGCTCAATGTGGGCGCCATTATCATGTCCGGCGGGTGCGAGCCCTATGACCCGAAAACCCATGATGTCTATGGTTACGGCACCTCCCCCAATATCGTCACCAGCCTTGAGTTTGAGCGGATACTCTCATCCTCCGGCCCTTACGGCGGGCATCTGGTCCGGCCGTCGGACAAAAAAGAGCCTAAAAAAATCGCCTGGCTCCAGTGTGTCGGATCCAGGGATGAACATATCGGCGCAAGGGGCTACTGCTCGTCGGTGTGCTGCACCTATGCCATTAAAGAAGCCATGCTGGCCAAGGAGCACAGCAAGGAGTTTTTGGATGCCGCCATTTTTTACATGGATATCCGCGCCCACGGCAAGGATTTTGAGCGGTATTACAACCGGGCCAAGGATGAATCCGGGGTGAGGTTCGTCAAGTCTAAAATCACCCATGTCCTGCCCACGGAAGACGGTAATCAGTTGCTTCGTTATATTGACGAGACCGGCAAACGGGTGGAAGAAAAATTTGATATCGTGGTGCTTTCCGTGGGGCTGGGGGTCAGCCAATCGGCGGCCGCCCTGGCAAAAAATAGCAGTGTCAGCCTGGATGGCTACGGCTTTGTTAAGACAAACAGCTTTGCACCCGTGAACACCTCACGGCCGGGTATTTTTGTGTGCGGCGCCTTTGAAGCGCCCAAGGACATTCCCTCTTCGGTCATTGAGGCCAGCGCGTCCGCGGGCAGCGCCGGAAGCTGTCTGACCGAGGCACGGTGGTCCCTGACCCGGAAAAAAGAGCCGCCCAAGGAGATGGACACCCGGGGCGAGCCCCCACGGATCGGTGTGTTTGTCTGCTGCTGCGGCACCAATATCGCCGGGGTTATTGATGTGCCGTCGGTGGTGGAATACGCCAAAACCCTCCCGAACGTGGTATTTGCCGAGCAGAATATGTTCAGTTGCTCTCAGGACACCCAGAACAATATGGGCCGCATCATAAAAGAAAATAATCTCAACCGGGTGGCGCTGGCGGCCTGCACTCCCAAAACTCATGAACCGCTGTTTCAGGAAACCCTAACCAGCGCGGGACTCAATAAATACGTTTTTGAGATGGCCAATATCCGGAATCAGTGTTCCTGGGTCAATAAAACCGATCCCCAGGCCGCCACCGAAAAAGCCAAAGACCTGGTCCGGATGGCAGTAGCCAAGGTGGGACTTATGGAGCCCTTGAAGGAAGCGGAACTTCAAATCAATCCTTCGGCCATGGTTATTGGCGGGGGCATTGCCGGCATGACAGCCGCCAAAACCCTGTCGGATCAGGGATATCATGCATACCTGATTGAAAAGAGCGACCGGCTGGGCGGGCAGGCCCTTCAGATTCATGAAACCTGGCAGGGGGAAAATGTCCGGGAGAACCTGAACCGGATGGTGGCGGAAATCGAAGCGGACAAGAATATCGACATTTTTACCAATGCCGATATTGTCGGCACGGATGGTTTTGTGGGCAGTTTCAAGACCACTATCCAGCTTCCGGATAAAACCACGGAACTGGAATACGGCGTGGCGATTATCGCTTCAGGCGCTGCGGAATTAAAGCCGGACCTGTATCTTTACGGACGGGATGACCGGGTCATGACCGGCCTTGAGCTGGACCGGAAATTCATGGACAATGACCCTGCCCTGGCCAGCAAACAGACCGCGCTGTTTATTCAGTGCGTGGGCTCCCGGATTCCCGATCGGCCCTATTGTTCCAAGGTCTGCTGCACCCATTCTATCAAGAACGCCCTGGCCCTTCGAAGTCTGAACCCGGAAATGGATATTTATATTCTGTACAGGGACATGCGTTCCTATGGGCTTCGGGAAGACCTCTACCGGGAAGCCAGGAAAAAAGGCATTATTTTTGTCCGCTATCAGATGGAACAGGGGCTGGAAGTTTTTCGGGATGACAATGACCTGAAAGTTGCTTTCACGGACACGGTTCTGCGCCGAAGCCTCATCATCAGTCCGGATCTGCTGGTGCTGGCCACGGCCATTATTCCGCCCAAAGAAAATCCCCTGGCCCAGCAATACAAGGTCACGTTAAACAACGACGGGTTTTTTATGGAGGCCCATGCCAAGCTCCGGCCCGTGGATTGCGCCACGGACGGGGTATTTATCTGCGGTCTGGCCCATGCGCCCAAGCCCATTGATGAGTCCGTGGCCCAGGCCATTGCCGCAGCCACCCGGGCAGTGACCCTGCTGGCCCGGAAAACCATCAAGACCAGCGGGAATATCGCGGAAGTAAACCCGGCGGTATGCAGCAGTTGCGGGGTTTGCGTCTCCGTCTGCCCATATTCGGCCCCTTCGTTTATTGACAAATCCGCGCGGTTCTTCCCCGGCAGAGCCGCCATCAATCCGGTGCTTTGCAAGGGATGCGGACTTTGCGTGGCGTCCTGCCGTTCCGGGGCCATCCGGCTCAAGGGGTTTGACAATGATCAGATATTTGCGCAGATAGATGCGATGAATTAACCTGAGAGGGAGGCGTTATGAAAAATTTTTCCGATTTGATCGAAGAAGTTCAGAATCCGGGACTTTGCCAGCGCTGCGGCGGTTGTGTGGCTTTTTGTACCGCCCTCAATTACGGGGGCTTGTCTCTGGATGAAGAAGGCAAGCCTTATTTTAAATATCCTGAGAAATGCATTGAATGCGGTTTATGCTATTCCATCTGCCCGGAAACCCATGAGCTGGATGATGACGTCAAAAAGCTTGTTGGCTGGGAGCCTCCCATGGGCCGCGTGCTGGACACCTTTGTCGCCCGGTCCACGAGCCCGGCCATACTCCAGCGGGCCACCGATGGCGGGGTGGTAACCGCCCTGCTGCTTCATTTATTCGACAAAGGCCATATTGATGGGGCCATTGTCACCAAGGAGTCTGGATTGTTTCAACGAAAACCCTGGGTGGCTTCCTCCAGGGAGGAGATCATGGCAGCCGCCGGGTTTCATTTTGATTCCTCCCACGGACTGGCGCTGTTTTCGGAACTGTATTCCACCTATTCCCCGACTGTTGTCAAGGTCGGTTATATGGGCGCGAAACGGATGGACCGGGTGGCATTTGTGGGTTCCCCCTGTCAGGTCAGCGCCATCCGGCGAATTCAGGCCCTGGGCATGGAGCCATCAAACGCCATTACCTTTGTTTTCGGGCTTTTCTGTACGGGTAATTTTATATTTGGCGATGAAGAGCGCCGCCGTCTGGAAAAAATCGGCGGCTTTCAGTGGGCGGATGTGGTCAAGATCAATGTGAAAGAAGAATTCATGGTCCATTTGCGAACCAATGAGGTTCGCCGCATCCCCACCGAGCAGCTTGCATTCATGAAGCGTCATGCCTGCCATTTCTGTTCCGATTACAGCGCGGAATACGCGGATTTTTCCTTCGGCGGTCTGGGCTCTCCCGAAGGATGGACCACGGTGATCACGCGGACGCCTCTGGGCCGGGCCGTAATGACAGACGCTATCGGGTCTGCGGTGGAAGTTTATAGTCACAAGCTCGATCCGACGCTGGCGACGGACGCTTTTGCCAAAACCAGAGAATGGTCCGACAGGAAAAAACAGGCAGCGGAAACAAACCGGTTGGCGCGAAAAACAACTGCCTGAAGCTTGCCTTTCGACAAACAAAAAACGGTCTTGGTCATTGTAGGGGAGGGCTTTATGCCCTCCCCTTTCGGGCGGGGATAAACCCCGCACCCTGCAACGGGGATGACCGGAAAGATGATCATAGCCCAAAAATAAATCCATCCCCCGGCTGGTTGTCCAGTCGGGGGATTTGTTTTGAAACGGAGCATTACGCGGCGAAACGCAGGGCGTTTTCCGTGGCATTCCGGATTTCATTGGGGGTGAAGGGTTTGTTGAGATAATCCACGGCCCCGAACCGCGCGCTTTCAATCGCTGTTTCGATGCTGGCATAGCCGGTGATGATAATGACCCTGGTTTTCGGCCGATGGTCATGAATCGCCTTTAAAAGCTCCAGACCTTTTACCTCTGGAATCCTTAAATCAAGCAGGATGAGTTTGTAATTTCCGGACTGGATTTTTTCCAGGGCTTCCGCTTTTGACATGGCTTGGTCGATGGGGTATCCCTGTCTGGATAAAATTTTCCGGATATTGTTGTTGACCGCCACTTCATCGTCAATCACCAGTATATTGCCGCGGGCCGGTTCCAGCGTTATTTTTACCATTGCTGCCGCCGCAACCTCCGTCTGGGCGGCTTTTGCCAGATATGCCTGTTTGAGTTCCTCGTATGGCATGACGGAAGCGCCGTCATATTGCAGGTTCCGGACATACTCCGGGCCGGTGACGGCAGCCACTTCCTTGTAATCAAAGGGCATGTCAATGCCGATCAGGGTTCTGACATCAGGCCCCTGATTGGTTTTTCCGGCCTGGGCCTTTTTCTGGGGGCAGACGCCTTTTTTGGTTCCGACCTTGCAGGTGGCGCCCAGTTTTTTGAAAATGTCGCACACCATCTGGCCCATTTCGCAGAAATTTTCCAGTTGGGTCTGGGATTTTACTTCAATAACGGGCATGTCCGACGGCCCGATGGTTTCCGCGTATTCCTTTCCCGTGAATTCGGCCACTTCCTTTTGATCAAAGGGAATGTCCACATCAATGGGCCTGTTTGCCTTGGACAGCATTCGGGCGACATTTTTCTTGAGGGTTTCATAGGGCACGAAAGCGGCCCCTTCGCCTTGAAGGGTTTGAATGTATTCCGGGCCGGTGACGGAGGCGACTTCCTGATAACTGAAGGGCATGTCAATGCCGATCAGGGTTCTGACATCAGGCCCCTGATTGGTTTTTCCGGCCTGGGCTTTTTTCTGGGGGCAGACGCCTTTTTTGGTTCCGACCTTGCAGGTGGCGCCCAGTTTTTTGAAAATGTCGCAGACCATCTGGCCCATTTCGCAGAAGTTTTCCAGTTGGGTCGGCGCTTTTACTTCAATAACGGGCATATCCGATGGCCCGATGGTTTCCGCGTATTCTTTTCCCGTGTATTTGGCCACTTCATCCTGATCAAAGGGAATGTCCACATCAATGATATTGATGGCGGCTTGTTCTTCAGGGGATATTTTGAATTCGGCAATTTCATCATTTAAGGCGCGGTCAATGGTGGATCGTAATTCATCCGGGGTAAAGGGCTTGGGAATATAATCCAGGGCCCCCAGCCGAATGGCTTTTACCGCCGTGTCCGTGGAAGCATAGGCCGTCATCATGATCGCCTTGGTTAAGGGCCACTGGTTTTTAACCAGTTTTAACAGTTCGAGGCCGTTCATGTCCGGCATCACGATATCGGAGATGAGCAGCGAAAAAGATTCTTTGGCCATTTTCGCCAGCGCGTCCTGGGCGTTTGACGCTTCCGTTACCTCAAAATTGTTCTTGGCAAGAATCTTTTTGACATTGTGGCAGATTCTCTTTTCATCATCCACGACCAAAATTTTGGCTCCTGTATTCATGGTATCCTCCCTGGGTTGTTGGTTTATTTGGTATAAGGTTGACAATCGTTAATGCAGGGAGCGTGCCAATGATTTCAATTTTATATAAATAGCTGAAAAATATGTAAATATGATTGACTTAGAAAGCAGTTAAAGCCCGGCGGGTGTATAATTAATAAATACAGTTTGCGGTGTGATATGGCGGTTGTGTCCTCTAAAAAATCTTCAGGGACGCTGGAGAGCAGGGAAAATCAGGGAAGGTTGGATAAAGATGGGAATATTGTATAAATAAAATATACAATGTATGGGAAATCTATTTGTTTGATTTTGAAAAATCCATCAATCCCGTTTATCGGATGCCCGAATGCCGTGTTTTTTCATCATATTTTGAAAGTTGGGCCGCTGCATCCCGGTCGCCCGCGCCGCCCTTGTGATATTCCATCCATTTTGCTTTAAGGCGTGTAAAATAAATTTTTTTTCAAGTTTAAGGACGGATTTTTCGCGGATTTCTTTTTTAATCTGTTTGAGCTCCTCGCTGGTGGCGGGAATAAGGTCCATGAAATATTCAATATTACCGATTACAGACAGTTTCGGGAATTCGTTTATAGAAATTTTATCTCCTTCACATAAAATAACCGCCCGTTCAATATTATTGCGCAATTGCCGGACATTGCCCGGCCAGTCATATCCCGTCAGGCGGCTGGCGGCATCGTCCTCAAAGCCGGTGATGGATTTCCCCATGCTCCGGTTGAACTGTTCGAGGAAATAGCGGGCAATGGGCAATATATCGGAACTTCTTTCCCTTAATGGCGGAATCCAGATGGGATAAACCGCGATCCGGTAATAAAAATCATTGCGGAACGTGCCTTCCCGGATCATTTGTTTCAAATCCTTGTTGGTGGCGAAAATCAGACGGATATCGACTTTTCGGTACTGGGTATCGCCCACGGGCAGAAATTCCCTTGCATCCAGAAACCGGAGCAGCTTGCCCTGCACCTCGATGCTGATATTGCTGATTTCATCTAAGAATACGGTGCCCTGGTCCGCGATCTGGAAGATGCCGTTTTTATCCTTGTGGGCATCGGTAAATGCGCCTTTCCGGTATCCGAAGAGTTCGCTCTCAAGCAGATTGCCGGTCAGTGTCCCGCAGTCCACGGCAAAAAAAACATGATCGCTGCGATGGCTGTTGGCATGAAGGGCCCTGGCCACCAGCTCCTTTCCAGTCCCGCTTTCTCCCTGGATGAGAACAGTGGACTCGGTCCGGGCCACTTTTTTGATCATGGAAACCACCTCTTTGATCTGGGGGCTGTCGCCGATGAGTTGATGAAAAATGGCGGGTGATTTTCCGGGCGCGGGCGTTTCCTTCTGGTGCTGCATTTTGATTTTCTGGTGTTTTAATGCCTGGCCCACCACCGCCCGAAGCTCATCGGGCGTGAACGGCTTGGGCAGGTAATCGTAGGCCCCCATTTTCATTACCTCAACGGCGGATGACACGCTGGCGAACCCGGTGATGATGATCACCAGAATGTCCGGATAATCCTGTTTGATGCGGGCAAGGACTTCCATGCCCCCCATCCGGCTCATTTTTAGATCCGTAATGACAATATGGTAGGGTTTGCCGGCAATCATGGCGAGGGCGTCATGGCCGTTTTGCGCATAATCGATGTTCTCGGCGTATCCGGATAAGATTTTGACGCAGTTTTTGCAGATGGCCAATTCGTCGTCAATGATCAGAATATTCGGGCTGTTTTCAGGCGTCATCGTGCTCTCCGTGTCGAACAGGCAGAATGATCGTGAAACGGGTGCCTTTTCCCACGGTGCTCTCCACCTCTATGCTTCCCCCGTGCTGTTCGACAATGCCGTGTGTGATGGCGAGCCCAAGCCCGGTGCCGGTTTCGCGGGTGGTGAAAAAAGGGTCGAAAATTTTGTCCAGGTTCTCCTTGGGTATGCCGCGTCCTGTATCAAGGATATCAATATGCACGGTATCGGATTTTTTATCCAAAGCCGTGGCAAAGGTCACAATGCCGCCGGGGTCAGTGGCTTCAATGGCATTTAAGGCGAGATTGATGATGGCCTGCTGGATCTGCTCCTTGTCAACGTAGGTCAGGGGCAGGGTTTCGGACAGATTTGTGATGATTTTAATATCATTGAACCCAGCTTGTTTTTGAAGCAGAAACAGGCAGTCCCTGACAATTTGATTGATGGGCATCCGTTTTTTCATGGGCTGGCTTTGCCGGGCGAAATCCAGAAGGCTTTTGACGATATTGCGGCAGCGCATGGCTTCCTTGGATATGGTTTCCAGTTCGCTGTAAATGGGATCGTCAGGATCCGTGTCCTCCTGAAGCAGCATGGAAGAGGTCATAATGGTGGTTAGCGGGTTGTTGATTTCATGGGCGATACCGGCGGACAGGCGGCCGATGGACATCAGTTTTTCCTGCTGCATCATATTTTTCTGCCTTTTGATGTCCCTGGTGATATCGCTTGAAATTTCAAAAACGCCGCTCACCCGTCCGTCCTTCATGATGGGGTAGCAGGAGATGGAGTAATAGAGTTCCCTGCCGCTTTTATCTAGGTGGATATGGGTGGTTTTGGACGGTTTTTGGGTGTTGAGGGTCTGGGTCAAGGGGCAGGGATGGTGATCGCCGGAACAGGGAATATCCCGGTGATGGGTGATTTCATAGCAATAATGCCCGATGGCCTCCTCTCTTTTCAGGCCCAGTTTGTTTAGCATGGTGTCGTTGATGTCGGTGATATGATAATCCGTATCAATCACCATGACGTCTTCCTGAATCAGTTCATTGATCATGACGTCATAGGTGGTTCTGGCTTCATGCAGTTTCAGGGTGGTATCCTGCTCTTTTTTGGCGATGCGTGCGATTTCCCAGAAAAGCAGGGCTGTGGTGTGGGCAATGGCCCGGACGTTTTTTTGTTTTTTGGTTAAAATATCATTATAAACATCCAGGTTCCCCACCAGTTCAATGATCAGGTCAATATCATCGCGGTCAAAAAAATCATTATAATTCTGGGTGACAAACAGGCCCAGATCCCTTGCCTCTTTCAGTCCGGGAGCTTCCGGGTTGATATCGGCCACCGCCACAATTTTTGGCGAAATGACCTGAAATGCGTGTTTTTCAATGAAATTAAGTAAATATAACCCTCTTGATCCGCCGCCGACAATTGCGATATTCATTTCCATGCTCCCGCAGTTAGTAATTCCCAAAAAATGGAAGCAGACGTGCTGCTCCATCCATGCCTTTACTAAATATTATAAAACAAGAGATAAACAAAGGAGAATCTGACGGGCAAGGATACATGCGGGAATTTGATGGAGGCGGGGAAAATTTTGTGATAGTGGTGACCAGCATCCAATGGTGATTTTATTGTTGATTTTTACATTCGGAGCGGTGTATTAACATACTTTTTTTGGCATTTGCCCAAAACAGCGACTTGTTTTTTTTGGTATTATCAACATATTAGCGGAGGTATCAGATGTTTAAAATAGTGAAACGGGAAGAGATGGCCCAGGGCACGGTCATCATGAATGAGATTGAAGCCCCGAAGATTGCGGCCAAGGCGAAACCCGGCCAGTTCGTTATTGTCAAAGCCAATGAAACCGGTGAACGGATTCCCTTGACCATCTCCGACCGCAACCCGGGAAAAGGCACCATTACCATTATATATATGGTGGTGGGCAAATCCACCGGGTTGTTTAAAACCTTCCAGGCCGGGGATGCGTTTCAGGACGTCATCGGCCCCCTGGGCAAGGCCACCCATATCGAAAAGCTGGGCAACGTGGTCTGCGTGGGCGGCGGCACCGGTGTGGCGGTGCTGTATCCCATCACCAAGGGATTCAAGGAAGCGGGTAACAAGGTCATCGGCATTATCGGCGCCCGGAACAAGGAACTTCTGATTCTGGAAGACAAGATGCGTGCGGCGACGGATGAATTCCAGGTGTGTACGGACGACGGCTCTTACGGCCGCAAGGGATTTGTCACGGATGCCTTAAAAGAGGTGCTGGAAGCTGGCAAGATCGACCTGGTGGTGGCCATCGGCCCCGTGCCCATGATGAAATTCGTGTCCCTCCTCACCAAAAAATACAATGTCAAGACCCTGGTCAGCCTGAACCCCATCATGATCGACGGCACCGGCATGTGCGGCGGCTGCCGGGTGGCGGTGGGCGGAAAGACACAGTTCGCGTGCGTGGACGGACCGGAATTCGACGGGCACCAGGTGGATTATGACGGCCTCATGAAACGTCTCCGTGCCTACGAGGCAGATGAAAAAGCAGCCTATGCGGAACATTGCAAGTGCATGAGCGGTAAATAAAAATTGATATGACGGTTTTTCCAACAAGCCAAAGACCATATGGAGGATTAAATGGCTGAAAATACAGTTAAAAAAGAAAAAGTTGAGCGCCAGCCCATGCCTGAACAGGCTGCAAACGTGAGAAGACGGAATTTTGAAGAAGTGCCCCTGGGATACAGCAAGGAGACGGCCATGCTGGAGGCTTCTCGCTGCCTTCAGTGCAAAAATCCCGCTTGCGTCACCGGGTGTCCGGTGGGGGTCAATATTCCGGGATTTATCAAAGAGGTGGCTGCGGGTAATTTTAGTGAAGCCATCAAGGTGATCTGGGGTAAAAACAGCCTGCCTGCCGTTTGCGGCCGTGTCTGCCCCCAGGAAATTCAGTGTGAAGGCAACTGTATTGTGGGCAAAAAAGACAAGCCCGTGGCCATCGGCAATCTGGAGCGGTTTGTGGCGGATATGGCCAGAAATTCCGGCGGCGTTGAACTTCCGGCCAAAGCTGCCCCCACCGGCAAGAAAGTGGCGGTGGTGGGTTCCGGGCCTTCCGGACTGACCGTGGCCGGGGATCTGCTTCTCAAAGGCCATGATGTGACCCTGTTTGAAGCGTTTCATAAAACCGGTGGCGTTCTGGTGTACGGCATTCCCGAGTTCCGGCTTCCCAAAGCCATCGTGGCTTCTGAAGTCGAGATGCTGGAAAAGATGGGGCTTAAAATCGAATGCAATATGGTCATCGGCGCCATTGTGAGCGTGGATGAACTGTTCGCGGACGGCTATGATGCCGTGTATATCGGCGTGGGCGCGGGACTGCCCAAATTTTTGAATATTCCCGGCGAGGATTTGATCGGCATTTATTCGGCCAATGAATACCTGACCCGGGCCAACCTGATGAAAGGGTATCTGTTCCCGAATTATGACACCCCCATCATACGGGGGAAAAATGTGGTGGTGTTCGGCGCGGGCAACGTGGCCATGGACTCGGCCCGGACCGCCATGCGCCTTGGCGCTGATAACGTGCGTATTGTGTATCGTAGATCCCGTGATGAAATGCCGGCAAGGGCGGCGGAAATCCATCATGCGGAAGAAGAGGGCATTGAATTTTATCTGCTCACCGCGCCGGTCCAGTTTGTCGGTGACGAGAACGGTCGGTTGAAACAGCTCGAAGCCTTGAAAATGGAACTGGGAGAGCCGGATGAGTCCGACCGCCGCCGGCCCATTCCCGTCAAAGGCTCTGAATTTATGATGGACTGTGATTTGGCGGTGGTGTCCGTGGGCGCGGGCCCCAACCCGCTTCTGACCCAGTCGGATGCGGCCATCACCTTGAACAAATGGGGCTATATCAGCGCGGACCCGGAAACCGGCAAGACCACCAAAAAAGGGGTCTGGGCGGGCGGCGATATCGTGACCGGCTCCGCCACCGTGATTCTCGCCATGGGCGCGGGCCGGAAAGCAGCCGATTCCATTCATAATTACCTGACCTGGGGATGGTAGGCGGAAGGCCGTCTTTCATATCAGAACAATAAATTTTAGACAATAAATCAGGACAAAAAAACGGTCCGGGAAAATTCCCGGACCGTTTTTTTATTGAGGTGGTTAATGGATCACTCCATGACGACAGGGATTATTTGCCGCCAATCAGCGATTTCCATGTGGATCGTTCCAGAAAGCTGCCTTCAACATGTTGTTCCATTTCCAGAAACAGGGGAAAGGGGGCTGCAAAGCTCATGACCTCATCCTTGAGCACCCGTTTGAGGGTCAGGCGGGCGGAAATATCGTTTAAGCCGAGCACTGCCCTGGGGGTTTCGGAAACTGCTTCCTGATACGGGTAAATGCCGATGGACTGGCATCCAGCGGCCCAGGGGTAAATGACGTTGTCATTGGTCCCCCGGTGATAGTTCGCCAGAATGGTCAGGGCTGATATCTGGTTCATGTCCCCCAGAAAAACAATGACCTCCGGTTTTTCCAGGGACTGGTCCACCAGTTTCAAGGGTTTGAACACGACATAGTCATAGGGGATATCCACAATGGGCAGGGAGTCGATGAATTTTTTTACCAGCTCCGGTGTTTTGACATACCGCTCGCCATGGAGAAAACTGTCGAATGCTTCCGCCCGCATATAGGGTTTGACGGTTTCCGCAGCCTTTCGGCCCTGCTCCCACTGGTCGTTTCCAGTGGACAAAAAATGGCAGAAAAAGTCTTCGCCGCCGGGAAAGTTTTTGTACTGGTTGCCAAATCCAAGGCCCACCCCGCCGCCATGGCATCCGAAGGTTTTCCGGTCGAACACGGCCAGGTCGCCGTTCACGGCCGCGCCCAGCATGAACATTACGCATCCCCATTTACCTTCCTGAAACTGCCGGGCGTTTTGGGGTTTTTCATTTGAAAACAAAATGGCTACTGGTTCATGGAGCATGCCGATGGCTGACGCGATTTTGCTTTTCATTGAATACCTCATTTATAAAAGGGAATGGGTTTGCCGGTGCGGAAGGCGATGGTGCGGCTGGTGGCGATGAGGTTGCCGTTATTGTCGGTGACGGAGATATCGTAGTGGGCGATTTTTTTGGTGCGGCTGATTTCTTTTGCTTCGGCGATAAGGCGGACGCCGGGTTCCGGGCTGGCGGTGTAGGAGACGCTGACGTTTAAGGCCACCGCCACGGTGCCGTGGGTCTGGCAGGAAGTTTCAAAGGCCTCGTCAATCAGGGCGTAGATAGCGCCGCCGTGGGCCCGGTTGTAAATATTGTTCATGGATTCGGGCAGGTAATCCATTTCCACCTTTGAATACCCGAGTTTCAAATCCTTCAGCCGCATTCCCATTTTTTGGGCGAACGGTTCGCTTGCCACTGCTTCAAAAATGACGATTTTCAGTTTTTCATCCATTATCGCAAATTATCCCAGAAGTTTTTGGCCTGATCGTTCATGGAATCACCCATGGCATCACCTGAGGGCGGGGTTGAATTCTCCCGCCGGGGGGTGGGAGTAACGCCCCGGAGACGGGCCACCCGTTCTTCAATGGGCGGATGGGTGGAAAACAGGTTCATGAGGCTGGTCCCGCTCAGCGGATTGTTGATAAACATGTGGGCCGTGGCGGGCTCGGCCCGCATGGGAATCTGCCGGGAATAGGCCCCGAGCTTTTCAAGGGCGCTGGCAAGGCCTTCAGGGTTCCCGGTGACGGCGGCCGCCTTGCTGTCCGCCAGATATTCCCGGGACCGGGAAATGGCCATCTGGATGAGCATGGCGGCAACCGGCGCGATAATGGCCATGGCGATGAGTCCAATGGCTCCGCCGCCCCCGCCTTCCTCGTTATTGCCCCGGAACCCGCCGAAAATCGCGGACCATTTGGCCATATTGGCGATCATCATGATGGCCCCGGCCATGGTGGCGGCAATGGTGCCGATGAGGATATCCCGGTTTTTGACGTGCCCCAGTTCATGGGCCAGAACCCCGGCCAGTTCATCCGGGTTCATGACCCGCAGCAGGCCTTCGGTGACGGCCACCACCGCGTTTTCCGGATTCCGTCCAGTGGCGAAAGCATTGGGGGAATCCTGTGGAATCACATACACTTTCGGCATGGGGAGTCCCGCCTCTTTGGAGAGCACGTCAACCATTTTATACAACTCGGGGGCGTCTGCCGGCGTGACTTCCCGGGCCTGATACATTTTCAGGACCAGTTTGTCCGAATACCAGTAGGAAAAAAAGTTCATGCCGCCGGCAAAAACCAGGGCAATCATCATGCCGGTTCTTCCGCCAAGCATATTGCCCACCCACAGGATCACCGCCGTCATGGCGGCGAGAAGGACGGTGGTCCGGATTTGATTACCCATTTTATCTACTCCTTACCATTTTGCGTAATGGTCTTCTGTCCAGCCGGGGCAATCGGTGATGGTAATTGTTTCGCCGTCATCCGTGGTGAGGGCGCCATTAAACACCCCCATCATCTGATTGAATTTGGTGGCGACGATGCCCGCGTTGATGTTTTCCGCCCGGTGCCGGCCGGCCTTAAACGTCAGGTTGATTTTCCCGTCCTGAGAGGTGATGGTCCAGGGGGCGTAGAAATTGTCCGGGTCAAATGCAAGAAGCACCGTGCTGACTTTGGTCATACGTCCGTCCACCCAGAACGCATTTTCCGTAAAACTCGTTTCATTGACCCCGCAGGACAGATTCAGCCCCAGAGACCGGCCATCAGGCAGTGTGGATGCGATGGCGGCCCAGTTCCAGAAGGTTTCCCGGCGCATGAACCCGGCGGTCCAGTCCATGAGTCCCATGTGAGCCGGGGACGACAGCTCGAACTGTTTGTCTTTAGAGGAAACGGTTCCTGTCAGGCGGATGGGCGAGGTTTTCCGGGTGAATGTCCAGCCTTTATACCCGGCCCTGGTGCAGACGCGCAGGGGCGCGGTGTCCCGCAAATCCAGGGTGACGTCCAGGTTTATATCTTTTGATTGGGCGGAGATTTTATTGTCCTGCATGGATACAGACAGCCCCCTGAGGGAGAATCCGCAGGAAAGGGTTTCCGGGGTGGGTTTGATAAAGATTTTGCGGCTGAGGGGCACAATGGTTTTATTGACTTCAACCACGGTTCCCTGTTTCCGGTCGTAGACATAGAGAAACGCATTGGCCAGGTATTTTAAATCCACCACCGCCAGCCCCGCCATCACGTCCGGACCGGCAAGGCCGAAAAAGACAAACTGGTTGAATTTTAACCCATTCAGCAAACCCGGCCATTTGAATCCCATGGGGGAGGTGAGCGGGTAATCCTTATAATTGATTTCATCCACCGGCGCATCGAAAACGCCGAATGATACGCGGCCAGCGTCACTGATTAACTGTTTCATGGGTCTCCTTTATTTGCCCGGTTTGTCCTCCGCCGTATTGGTTTCATACGTCCATCCGCCCCAGGATTGCTCGATGATTTTCATCAGAAGCGGTTTCACAATCTCTTCCGCAAGCCTTCCATACAGGAGATCCAGATGGTTGGCCCCTTCCACCACAAAATCCACAACCTGGCTTCTTCTTGAAGAAATCTCTATCCGTTCAATGTCTTCTGGTTTTTCGAGATAATATATTTTTTTGGAGCGGTGGGGATACAATTTGCTGAATTGGATGTTGTCGGGCGGCGCAAGCGGATCTCTGGAACCCCAGAAATGGAAAACAGGGATGTTGTCGGGAAAGAGATGGAGGTGCGAGGAATAATTGAACCGGCTCTGGTCCATGCGCTTGAAGCCTTCCCCATTATAGATCGCCTTTAAAAATTGAAATCCCAGGCCTAAAGGCACGGATTCCAATACCTTATTGACGTAGAGCTTGGTGAAAATTTTATCGTTGCGATGGTTTTCCGGGCACAGGATAAAGTTTAAATCCCCCAAGTCGCTGTTTAGAAACATCTGGGTCATGTCGCTGAGTCCCGGATACCGCATCATGGACTGAAGAAATTTTTTGACCGGAACCTGATGGATGCCAAAAATGCGTGACATGTGATTAAGCCAGAGCAGCATCGGAAAAATCGCATGGGAGGTTTTATTGAAAAATTTGGGTGATCCTAAAGAAATGACAGCCCGGACCTGTTTCAATTTTTCGGCGGCTTCATCTGCGGGGGGCAGTATCTCGTTCAGCCGCGCTTTTTGTTGATTGCTCAAATCCTTGATGGCGTTCAAATGCTGCCGGACATTCCAGGCCAGCACCATGTTTTCGGCGATTATGCCGCCCATGCTGTGTCCTAATAGAATCGACGGCTTATTTTTACTTCGGGTGTAAATAAAATTAAGCACTGTGGGCAGATCGTGGTCGATGAGGGTGTCCACCGTGTACAAGGGGTCAAATTTTCCATGATTGATGCCCATGCCCCGGGGGTCAAACAAGTAGACCCAATGCCCTTTGTCCGCGAAATCCTTGGCCAGGGACTGATGGTTGGTCAGATCATAGGCGTTGCTGTTGTTGGAAAACCCAGGCACCAGAACAAGAGACGGCCGGTTGTCCCCGGATGTCACCGCTTCAATGCTGACGATTCTTCGGAATTTGATTTCCTTGCCCTCGTTGGTGTAATCCCGGTAATAGACCGTTTCATAATCGAAATCCCGGCCGGTTATGGCCGCTTCTTCGATTTCGCTGTCAAAATAGGCGGGCAGCCGATTGGTTTTGAGCGTTTCAATCAGGATGCGCCGCCGGGTCGCTTCCTCTAGAATATCGGTAAAAAAATACGCGGGAATTTTGAACCGGTTGGTGGTGAGGAATTTAAGCTGCTTGCGTGTCAGCATAATGACGTTTTCGGTTAATTTGATATTCCCGTCTTCAATGTCCCGGATCAGGGTATCTTTAATCTGATGCCGGGGTATCCGGGTTCCGGTTACCCGCAAAAAAATATGGTACAGAGTCAGGGCGAGTTTGCCGGACGCCACGGACCGCATTTCATCCTGGGTTTTGAGCAGTTCCTTTGAAACCGGCAGACCGAGCCGCAACTGACCCTCATAAAACCGGCTGTAGGAATTATAGGCGGCGTTTAAAAGATGGGCGATCATATCATTGGCGAGAAAACGGATGGATGTTTTTCCGGCCAGTTTCAGCCGGTTCGCGGCAACGGATGCCACGCCCCACGGTAATCGGGGAACCAGCGGCAGTATTCGGCTTGCGGGTTGTGGATGGGGTGTTTCAGCCGTTGTGGGCGCAGAAGGCGGAGCCGGTGTCCGAGGCGGCGGTTGCTGGACCGGCGCAAGACTGATGACGGTTGATATTGGCGCGCTGGCTGCGTTGGTTTTTTTCATGGGTCTTCCCTTATATTTTTTTAGCGATTAATCAACCTTCTTTTTACGGGAGTGGGGAAATTATTGCAAATCAAATAATGCTTTACGATGCCTGATGGATATGAGAATTTAAAAATAATAGAAAAACAGCTTATTGGCGATAATTCCATTTTACATTCAAGATGATATCAAGGCGGCAAGAAGGCGGCGGCGATAGTTTACTGGCTGTAAGTTGAGGGGCCGACGACGCAGCCAACGCGGATGCCGCTTGAATGCGAATTGGAACAACCAGACGTACAGGGAGGACACATCCAACATGCCAGCAGAAAAATATATCGGCGCCATTGACCAGGGAACCACCAGTTCGCGTTTTTTTATTTTTAATTATCAGGGCGCCGTTGTGGCCATGCACCAACTGGAACACCGTCAGATTTATCCGAAACCCGGCTGGGTGGAGCATGATCCGGTTGAAATACGGGACCGGGTGAATGACGTCATTAAGATGGGGCTTCAGAAATCCGCCATCAACCGTGATCAGCTCTCAGCTATCGGGATCACCAACCAGCGCGAAACCACGGTGGTCTGGAATCGCAGAACCGGCCAGCCGTATTACAATGCCATTGTCTGGCAGGACACCCGCACCGAAGAATTGTGCAAATCCTTGGCGGAAGACGGCAATATGGATTGTTTCCGCAAAAAGGTGGGGCTGCCCCTGGCCACCTATTTTTCAGGGCCCAAAATCCGCTGGGTGATGGAAAATGTGGACGGTGTAAAGCAGGCGGTGGATGCGGGGGACGCCATTTTCGGCACCATGGACACCTGGCTCATCTGGTGGCTGACCGGCGGGCCGGAGGGCGGGGTCCATGTGACGGATGTCACCAACGCCAGCCGGACCATGCTCATGAATCTTGCGACCCTGGACTGGGATCCGGATATGCTGAAGGTTATGGGCGTTCCGAGGCAAATGCTGCCGGACATTAAATCCTCCAGCGAAATTTATGGCTATACCAGCGCTTCCGGCCCATTCGGGGACCAAATTCCGGTTTCCGGGGATCTGGGGGACCAGCAGGCCGCCCTTTTCGGCCAGACCTGTTTTACGCCCGGAGAGGCCAAAAACACTTATGGCACCGGGTGTTTCATGCTGCTGAATACCGGTGAAAAAAGCGTCCCGTCAAAATTTGGTCTGCTCACAACGGTGGGATATAAAATCGGAAAACAGCCGGCGGTATACGCGCTTGAGGGCAGCATCGCCATCGCCGGCTCCCTGGTTCAGTGGTTCCGGGACAATTTGGGACTCATCAAGGAATCCCATGATATCGAGGATCTGGCCCGCACCGTGGAGGACAACGGCGGCATTTATTTTGTGCCCGCTTTTTCAGGGCTTTTCGCTCCCCACTGGCGCAGCGACGCTCGGGGCATTATCACCGGCCTGACCCACTATATCCACAAAGGTCATATCGCCCGGGCCGTGATTGAGGCAAGCGCGTATCAGGCAAGGGAAATTTTTGAGGCCATGGCAAAGGACTCGGGCATCCATCTCACCGCCCTGAAGGTGGATGGCGGCATGGTGCGGAATGAACTCCTGATGCAGTTTCAGGCGGATATTCTTAATATTCCGGTGATTTGCCCCAAAAACCGGGAAACTTCCGTACTCGGGGCCGCTTATGCAGCGGGGCTTGCCGTGGGGTTCTGGAAAGACCAGTCGGAACTGAAAACCCAGTGGGCGGTGCATAAAACCTGGGAAAGCCGGATGCCGGAAGACCAGCGCCAGACGTTGTATGATGGATGGATGAAGGCGGTGCGGCGCAGTTATGCATAGCGGTTGAAAGTTTTTCCATTTTTCGGCAATTTCAAAGGTAACGTCATTGACTTCATTTTTTTTATTTAGTATAATTTTTTTTAAAAAAACAATGGCCATCAGCATAAACACCGTTTTTTAGCGTCAGCAAACCATCGGGTCGCCAAGCATCAAACAGCCTCTAAAAAATTATGGAGATAATTCCTTGCATGTCGGATCAAACAGAGAAGTTTAAGGAAAATGCGCCGGGCCGGTATTATGTGACCAAAGTTTGCATCGATTGCGCGCTCTGTTCAGCCATCGCGCCGGATAATTTCAGGGAAAACGATGATATGGAACTGGCTGTGGGAAACAGTTATGTTTATAAACAGCCGGAAAATAAAATCCAGGAAAATTTATGCCTGGAGGCAATGGGTGTCTGCCCCGCAAACGCTATTCGCAACAATGGATTAAATGATTAAAAACAGGAGGTTTTGTGAAGAAAATTATCAGCATCAGCCTGGGCAGCAATAAAGATGATTATGAATTCATCGCCGAATTCATGGACCAGCGGTTTACAATAAAGCGTATCGGCACGGACGGGGATGTGGATATTGCGGCGGATCTGTTGAAGCAATGGGATTCGGAAGCTGACGCCATCAGCCTGGGCGGGATCAATTTTAACTACGCCATCGGATCGAGCCGGGCTATTGGGAAGCAGCAGCATCGGGTGGAACTCCTGCAATCCCAGATCCAGTCCTCGGTGACCATCGGCGAAAAACTGCGGCGGGTGTCGTTTGAATGGGCCATCCGCCATATCCAGTTCGCCATGGGCAATAATTATTTCAACCATACCAAAATACTGTTTCTTTCCGGCCTGCTGAGTTATCCTCTCGCCAAGGTGCTCTCTGAATATACGGACAATATAACCTTCGCGGACCCGCTGTTTGAAAACGGCATTCCCAAATTCTTGAATTCCATTGAAGACCTTGAAGTGTACGCCAAGGGCATGCACGATATCCTTCAATGGGTGCCCAGCAAGCGGTTCGCGGCCAACGCAACCCCCATCCGGCAGTGGAATGACTATCTACGCCGCAAGGCCATCCAGAAAGCCAATATCATCGTGGTGCCCACCTATAATTTTTACGAATACCTGAAGGGCTGCGGTCTTGAGGAGCTGGGGGGAAAAACCGTCATTTCCGCCACGGTATATGAGGACCGCATCCAGTTTCTCAAGGAGCGGGGCGTGGATGTCATTATCGACTGCACCCCGAAAATCCTGGAGCAGGTGGTGGGGCTTAATGTGCTGGAAGCCCTGATTTCGGCGGCCCTGGACATACCCCTGAACACCTTGAGCGAAGACGATCTCCTGGAAATCATCAGCGTGCAGAAAATGGATCCCCGGATGATTTATCCCCAGGGTGAATTCCGGCGGGTGAACCGGTTTGCCTTTGTCATTCACCCCCTGTCCCAGGAACAGTTGAAAAAGGATCCTACCATCAAGCTGGCCGCCCGATATGCGCCATCCGGGTTTATGGATGCGGTAGAGAAGATCATGGCCTATTCGCCGCCTTTTATCTATTCCAAGGTCACGGGCATCAAGTCTCCGCTGGGCGTGGAATGCGAGGGCTGGCTCATCACGGTGGGCGGCACCCCGAAACAGATGCTGGCCCATGACGCGGAATTCACCTACAAACGCCTCTTGCAGGCCGCCAAGATGGCCAAGCGGCTGGGGGCCCAGATCATGGGCTTGGGGGCCTTCACCAAGGTGGTAGGGGATGCCGGCAAGACCGTGGCCAAGCTGGCGGACATTCCCATCACCACCGGAAACTCATACAGCGCTTCCGGCGCGCTCTGGGCCGCAGCGGACGCGGTTCGGCGCATGGGTCTCATCAAGGTGGAAAAAGGCAAGAAACTGAAAGCCAAGACCATGGTGGTGGGGGCCACAGGCGCCATCGGGTCCGTGTGCTGTCGGCTGCTGGCCATGGCCTTTACGGATTTGTACATGATCGACGTCCGGCATTCAAAATTGCTGGCCCTGAAAGAGTCCATCCTGGATGAAAACCCGGACACCAAAATTGAGATTTCCACCCGGGCGGACAAATACCTGACGGATATGGACGTGATTGTGACGGCCACATCCGCGGGCGGCGGCAAAAGCGTCATCGATATTATGAAAGTCAAGCCCGGATGCGTCATCACCGATGTGGCAAGGCCCCTGGACCTTAGCCGGGAAGATGTGGCCAAACGGCCGGATGTGCTGGTCATTGAATCCGGTGAAATTCTGCTGCCGGGGGACAATGTGGAGATGAAAGACATTGGCCTGCCTCCGAAAGTGGCGTATGCGTGTCTTGCGGAAACCATCGTTCTGGCCCTGGAGGGGCGGTATGAAATTTTTACCATCGGCCGGGATATTGAATGGCAGAAAGTGAAGGAGATCTACAAGCTGGGCCTGAAACACGGGATGCGGCTGGCTGCCATATCCGGTGTGAACGGGGTTTATTCGGATGCGGATATCGCCGAGGTCGCGAGGCTTGCCAGGGAAGCCCGTCAGACGCGGGAACCGGAGGTGAAAACGTCCAGAAAGAAAAAGTCCGCCGTCGGCAAATAGTCGGCATTTCAGCTTATTCATCTGATAGCGAATCGAGATAACTTATGATTATTGGTTTTGTGCAGACAAAGGGCGGGACCGGAAAAAGCACACTGGCAGTCAATACGGCATTTTCAAATGCGATGAACCGGCGGTTTTCATCTATTGCCCTGGTGGAACTCGACCCCCAGGGCACCCTAAAGAACTGGTGGGAAGAACGCGATGAAATGGATCTATCTCCTGGAAAAGTCACTTTTCATCATATTTCCAGCACCCAGAAGGAAGTTTTTCAGCAGGGCATCAAGTCCATATCCGATCATAATGACCTTATGATTATGGACATCCCCGGTGAGAGCACGGGCAAGCTGCACACGCGGTTCGCCTGCGCGTTCTGTGATCTGGTGATTATCCCCATGCGAATGTCCACCAATGATGAATCCGCGTTCATGGGCAATCTGTATCCAATCATTAAAGAGATCATCCGGGCGGTTCCGGAAAAAAACGGGCAGTTTCACGTGCTTCCGGTTTTTACCCATCCGCTGGTCAATCTCCGGCATTGTTTTAAGTATTTTAAGGATATCCTGCCCGCCCAGATATCCTGCCTGCCGGCTGTGTTTCCGGCCCGCACGGTGTATGAGAATTTTAACCGCAAGGGGTTCAACCTCCATGAATATGCCAAGCTGGTGGCTTCCAATAAAAAATATACCCAGCAGGTGGCAAAAGCCATCGAGGACATTGAAAAAATATCACAAACCATTATTTCAATAGGGAGGGCATGTGATGACAACCAATAATTCGCGTGATAAAAAGGTCGATCGGGCCTTTGAAGTGATTGAAGGCCTGGAAAAATCCGAGAAAAAAGGCGATTCCAATGATAAATCAACCCAGAAACAGGCGGATGGCGACAGCAAGGGCAAGCGGTCCGGTCTTCAGATCAAGTTTTCCATGGACGCCCTGATTTCGGAACAGGACACCCATGCCAGAAATCTTCGGCCCGGCGCGTCTAATCTGCTGAATGTTGATTTTACCGTTCCTTATATCTGGCGGATTCCGGTTCTCGGGAAGACCGCTCTAAAAGTGGTGAAATACCTTCAGGCAGAGGAAAATACGGAATCCATCCGGGATATTTTGAATTCTTTTAATAAAAAGAAACCTTTATAGGGTTTAACCATGCAATTCGGTGATTACGATTGTTCCACGGTGGTGATGGATAGGTTTTTACTGGACGGCGGGGCCATGTTCGGGGTGGTGCCGAAAACCATGTGGGAAAAAATGATCCCCGCCGATGCTGAAAACCGGATACCCATGACATCCCGATCCCTGGTGATTCGCGGCAGGGGTCGGGTGATTCTGGTGGACAATGGGGTTGGGGACAAGCTTCCGGATAAATTTAAGAAAATATATGGCATTGCGGTGTCCGCCCTTTCCATGAACGAGCGGCTGGCGCCTCTTGGCCTCGTAACCGAAGATATCACGGATGTGATTCTCACCCACCTGCATTTTGACCATGCGGGCGGCTCCACCACCCTTAAGGACGGCAAGGTCGTGCCGACGTTTCCCAACGCCGTCTATCATGTGCAAAAATTCCAGTGGGATCTTGCCTGCCGCCCGTCTCTCCGGGACCGGTCCAGTTATATCCCGGCCAATTTTTTGCCGCTTTTGGAACATCAGGTATTGCATCTGGTGGACGGGCAGGTCTTTGATTTTTTTGGGGGCATTGATCTCTTCGTGACCAATGGCCATACCGCCGGCCAGCAGCATCCGCTGGTCAAGGGCGCTGACGTATCGCTGTTTTTCTGCGCGGATTTGATCCCCACATCCGCGCATCTTCCCATCCCCTGGCACATGGCCTATGACAACCACCCCATCGGCATTATGGATGAAAAAGCGGAATTGTTGAATCGCGCAGCGGCTAAAAACTGGATTTTGTGTTTTGAACACGACCCGGTGACAGCGGCGGCCAGCATCCGGAAAGACGGACAGAAAATCGTGATGGATCAGGCGGTTGTTTTATAACCGGGAATAATTGTCGCTTGCGGATTCCCGCACCTGTTTGTATTTGGTCAGCAAATCCAGCCATTCCTGAAACACCAGGGTCAGCTTGGGCTCATGGGTGGTTTTTACCTGTTGCATCCTTTGCTTGACATCTGCCAGATCATCTCTAATGTCTTTCCGTCCCGGAAATTTTTTAAGCAGATCGTAATATATTTCAATTGCCTTATCGTGATAGCCCTGGTCCGCATACAATTTGGCGAGGGTCCGGGTGGAGGGATAGATTGGTTTATTCATGGCCGCCGGTCTCCTTTTTTTTGAACTTAAAGACGATTTCATCCTTTGCGATGACATTGAGCTCTTGACGCGCAATGTCCTCCAAAAACTCCGGGTCGTTTTTCAGGCGGCTGACTTTCTGTTGCAATTCCGCGTTTTTTCTGGAAATCGCCGCGTTCTGGGCTTTTAATGTTTCGACTTCCTGTTTCATGGCGTTTAAATCATTCCAGCCTTTGTCTCCCCGGATAACGTGGAAAAAAAAGGCAACAATAATTATGGCGGCGACGATAAAGGCGAGGATGGACTGATATAATTTCACGGCAACACGGTTTACCCTTTTCCGGCAATGGTTAATATCTCTTTCAGCTCCGGGCTTTTTAACATATAAGCGCAGCCGCCGTAAATAAAAATGCCAACACCGATGCCGGCGGTCACGATCATCAATCGCCCGAGAGATGAGGCGGGACACAGGGCTGGCATGAACGCGGCAAACGCCCACAGGCAAACGCCCATAATAAAAGCGCATAACACGGATTTGACAAGAGATTCAACGATCTTTTTTCCGCCGAACCCGCCCAGTTTTTTTCGAAGCGCGGCGATTAACAACCCGACATTTAAAAAAGACGACAGGGAGGTGGCCAGGGCCAGACCAGCGTGGCCCATTGGCCCCATGAGGCTGATGCCTGCAAGAATATTGGCAAGAACAGAAATCATGGCGATTTTAACCGGGGTTCGCGCGTCCCCAAGGGCATAAAAAATGGATACGACAATGCGGACCGCTGAAAATGCGCACAGGCCGATAGTATAGCACAGCAGTGCGTCTGCGGTCATTTCAGCACTTTTCGCGTCAAAGGCGCCCCTTTGAAAGAGTAAATCCACAATAGGCTGCCGCAGCACAATCAGGCCGACGGTGGCCGGTATGGTGATAAAAAAAACCAGGTTGACGGCAAAAGCAAAGGTTTCCTTGAGATCCGCCATATTGCCGGCGGCCGCCTGCCGGGACAGGCTGGGGAGAACCGCCACGGAAATGGAAACGGCAAAAATCCCAAGAGGGAACTGTACGATCCGGTCCGCGTAATAGAGATAAGAAACGCTGCCTTCCGGAAGCAGGGAGGCCAGCAGCGTTCCGATGAGAATGCTGATCTGATAGACCGCCGCGCCGAATATGGACGGGACCATGAGGCGTCCGATACGTTTGAGGGCCGGGTGATAAATGCGCGCCGGATGCCAGAAATAGAACCCCTTCCGCATTAAAAACGGCGCTTGCAGACCCAGTTGCAGCACGCCGCCCGCCAGCACCCCGATGGCAAGACCATAAACAGGCTCCGGGAGATGCGGGGAAAGAAACAGGACGCTGATGATAATGGAAAGATTGAGAAACACCGGCGCAAGGGCAGGGGCCGCAAAATGGCCCAGGGCGTTTAATATGCCCATGCTCAGGGCCACCAGGCAGATGAGGAAAATATAAGGAAACATCATCCGGGTCAGGGTGACGGTGAGAGAAAACTGGACTCCGTGAAAACCAGGGGCGATGATCCGGACAATGGCCGGGGTAATGATAATGCAGAGTATGACAGTGACCGCCAGGATGATGGACAGCATCCGCAGGGCGGACCGCGCCATTTCAAACGCTTCCGTCCGCCCATGATTCGTCAGGTGCGCGGAAAATACCGGAATAAAGGCGATGGTGAGGGAGCCTTCCCCGAACAGCCGCCGGAACAGGTTCGGAAGCCTAAACGCCACAAAAAAGGCGTCGGAGAGAACCCCGGCCCCGAAAAACCACGCAATCACCATATCCCGGACAAAACCCAGGATTCGGCTGAGCAGGGTGTAAATACCGACAACCCCCGCGGCTTTGGTGAAACGTTTATTTTCGCTGGTCATTTTCAGATATCATGAAAAAGCTTGACACAACAGGTCCAATCAGGTATCAATAGCATTTATTTTTTTTAAAAACCAGCGTAAAGGAGTACAACATTGGCAAATCATAAATCTGCGGTAAAACGGAATCTGCAAAATCAAAAACAGCGTCTGCGCAATCGGACGGTCAAAACACGCATTAAGAATGTTGTGAAAAAAATCAGTCTGCTGACCCCGGCAAGCGGTGCGGAGATCGCCGCCACTGACTTGAACGCGGCCAAATCCGTCATTGATAAGGCTGCCAAAAAAGGGGTCATTCATCATCGGACCGCCGCCAGAAAAATTTCCCGGCTGACAAAACGGGCTAGTCGGCTGACCGCCGCTTAATCTTTTTTCGAACCGAATGCTTTAAAATTTAAAAATTATCCGTTAACCGGTAATAAATCCGCTCGGCAACCCGGCTTGAAAGGTCTGCCAGAGCGGATTTTTTATTTTGTTCGGTTCCGGATTTGCTTGAGGCCACCGCATAGGTTTCATAAGCGGTAATGCCTTTTTCGGACCAGAGCACTTTTGCGTCTGCGGAAGTTAATGTTACGTCCATGGTCACCTGGATCCGCCGTTCCGCCGACACAATGGCGGTGGCGTGGGTAATGGTGGTGACCATGGCCTTCTGGATTACGCCGGTGAGATGTGCGTCGGACGCGCTTTTATCGGTGAGCTTGATCTTGCCATATTTTGAAAACTGGTAAATCAGATCATTGGCGATGCGGGTTTCCAGCCCGTTCTCACGGGTATTGTTTTCAAGCACCCCCACGCTCAGCTTCCGGACGCCGCCGGGCAGGTCGCCGACCCCGGAAAAATGGTAGCCGCATCCAATAATCATCCCGCACGCAAGCCACAATACCGCCATATAATATTTAGAA
>Ga0209467_1000665_pt1 | contig 40774 bp, 44 predicted proteins | sample Higcelwee11metaG_FD_187175 | JGI IMG/M metagenome (GOLD analysis project Ga0209467, IMG submission 187175) | Freshwater pond sediment microbial communities from the University of Edinburgh, under environmental carbon perturbations - High... | ecosystem: Environmental > Aquatic > Freshwater >... | reverse complement strand
GGCACGATGAACACGAAGTCGTCGCCGCCCACATGGCCCACGAAGGACCGGATGCCGGGCAGGCTGCGGATGGTGTTGACGATGACCCGGGCGGTCATCATGAGCACCTCGTCGCCCCGGGAAAAGCCGTATTTGTCGTTGAAGGACTTGAAATGGTCCAGGTCGGCGTAGACCAGGGCGAAATCCTCGCGGCGGTCGATGAGTTCCTGGATGCGGTGGATGATGGAGGTGTTGCCCGGAAGCCTGGTCAGGGGGTTGGCGTCAAAGGACCGCGAGGCCCGGGCCAGGGTCAAAAGCACCCGGGCCCGCACCTCGGCCGGACGCAGCGGACGGGCCACGAAATCGTCGATCTCGGCGGCCAGCCAGTCCCGGCCCGAGGCCAGGGCCTCCTGCGAGATGACGTAGATGACCGGGAGCTGGCGGTAGACGTTTTCGCTTTTGACCAGGGCCACCACGTCGAGGCCGGGCATGTCCGCCAGATCCTCGTCCACGATGAGCAGATCCGGCGGGTCGTTGAACAGGTTCTCGATGGCCCGGCGGCCCCGGGCGAAATGGGTGATCTGCATGACGGACGTGGGCCAAAGCCCCTGCATGAGCGCCGCGAACTCCGCGTCCGGGGTCAGAAGCGTGACGATCTGGGGCCGGGCGAACCCGCCTCCGGCGGCGCCGGAATCCGTATCCTGGGTCATGGCGCGCTCACGAGAAGGAAAGGTCGGCGATTTCCAGGAACTGCTCGCACAAATGATCCAGGATGCGTTCCACGTCGGCGGGTTTGAGCTTCAGGCGCTTTAAGGCCTCGGGCCGCAGGTAGGTCGCGTTGTCGTCGCCGCCGAAGCCGTATTCGAAGACCCGGGCCATGAAGTCGCCGATGTGCACGGCGCAGGCCATGTCCGGATAGAGCTGGGCCAGATGCGGCTTGTGGTGGTAGGACAGGCCTTCCTTGATGTTGGGCGGCAGCTTCCAGTGGTCGGCCAGCCAGGCGTTGATGCGGTCGTGGCCAAAGCCCAGGACCTCTTTTTCGGCCTCGATGTACATGAGATCCTTGGTCTTGACGGCCTGCTCGATCTCGCCCTTGAGCTCGGGGAGCTGCACCGTGGCCACCACCTTGCCCAGGTCGTGCAAAAGCCCGGCCACGGAATATTCCTCGGGGTCGCGGAGCCCCGCCGCCCGGGCCACGGTGGAGCTGGCCAGGGCCACGCCCAGACTGTGCTCCCAAAGCCCCACCATGTTCTCGCTCATGATCTCGAACACCGACGTGGACACGATGATGCCGCGCAGCACGTTGAAACCGAGCAGCACCAGGGCGTGCTGGATGGAGCTGATGCGGCCGTGGAAGCCGTAGATGGGCGAGTTGACCATCTTTAGGACCTTGGCCGACAGCACCTGGTCCATGGAGATGAGCTTGGCCACCTCTTCCGTGGAGGAGTCGGAACGCTCAACCAGCCGGGCCACCTCGTCCAGGACCTTGGGCAGGGTGGGCAGATCCTTGACCGCCAGGATGAGCCCCTTGCGTTCGGTGCGCAGGTCCTCGGCCATGGCCTAGCCCTCCCGGGGCGGCGCGGCCGCCGCTTTTACCGCCGCCATGCCGGCCGCCTTGAGCTTGAAATAGTCGTACAAGAGTTTTTTGATCTGTCCCATCCAGGCGTCCCCGGCATGCTTGCGAAACAGATGGTCCAGGCGCTCGGCCCGCTTCTCGTAGGAGATGTCCCCGGCGGCCCCTTCCAGGTTCACGGGATTGCCCTCCACCACCACGGCGTCCACGCCCATGGAGTCGAAGCGGTCGAGCAGGCCCTGGGACAGCTCCGTGCCCTGGGCGGCCACGGCGATGCCGTCGGCCCGGGACACGGGCTTGGCCAGGATCATGCCCGGGCGGGCAAGGCTTAACGGGAGTTTTTGCATGGCGAAGGGGTCTCCATCTGCTCCTGACCGTAGTACATTCCCGGCCATTTTCGCACAAGCCCCCTGATTTCAAGCCCCACCAGGGTCCGGCTGACCATCTGGCTGGCCAGGCCCAGCTCCTGGGCCACGGCGTCCATGTGCAGCCGCTTCCCGTCCGTAAAAAGACGCAGCACCGCCCGCTCCAGGTCGGTGAGCCCCTCGGGTTCGGGGGACGGGGCCGAGGCGGCGGCCCTGGTTGGCGGCCCGGCTGCGGCGGGAAGTTCCGGGGCGGGGGCCACGGCCTCGGCGCGCCGGGTCGGCGCGCGTTCCGGGGGCAGGCTCGGCGGCAGGGGGCGGCGTTCGCGCAGTCCCTGGTCCGTCCCGGGGTCGGGGGCCGTTGGATGGTTCCGGCCCGGGCGGCGCACGTACGCCTCCAGGCGGGGGGCCAGGGCCTCCAGGATGTCCTGGCCGCTTTGCACCAAAAGCGCGCCCTCCTTGATGAGGGCGTGGCAGCCGGCAAAGGTGGGCAGGTGCACCGGCCCGGGCAGGGCGAAGACCTCGCGGCCCTGCTCCAGGGCGAGTTTCGCGGTGATCAGGCTGCCGCTTTTCCCGGCCGCCTCGATCACGACCACCCCCAGGGACAGGCCGCTGATGATCCGGTTGCGCACCGGGAAATTCCCGGGCAGCGGATGGGCGCCGGGGGGAAATTCCGAGACGATGAGCCCGTCCGTGGCCAGGGCCTTCCAGACGTCCAGGTTGGTGTCGGGGTAGACCAGATCCAGGCCCGTGCCCAGCACGGCGATGGAGCCGCCGACCTCGGACAGGCCCGCCAGATGGGCCTGGCGGTCGATGCCGTGGGCCAGCCCCGACACCACCGCCACCCCGGCCCGGGAAAGCTCCCGGCCCAGGCGCATGGCCGCGTCGAAGCCGTAGCGGGAACAGTGTCTGGCCCCCACCAGGGCCACGGCCGGAGAGGCCAAAAGCGACACGTCGCCGGTCACGTACAAAAGCGCCGGCGGGTCCGGGATGTGGCGCAGGGTCTCGGGGAAATCCGCATCGAAATAGGTGACTACCCGCAGCCGCTTGGCCCGGGCCGCGTCATATTCCGCCCGGGCCGCCTGCCGGTGTCGGCCTGCGGCGAAGGCCTGGGCGGCCTTGGGCTCCGCCAGACGGCGGGACTCCCACTCCCCGTGGGCCAGACAGGCCTCACGGGCGCTCGGGTAGGCGGAAAACAGGCGTTTCCAGGTGCGCGGGCCAAGTCCCGGACAATGGCGCAGGGCCAGACAGGCCCGAAACTCCATGTCGGCCTCCCGCCCATCGGACTCAGGCGGCGCCGCAGGCGGGTCGCCGGGGATGTGGTCGGGCGGATGCGGATTGCCCATGGGGGTGTGCGCCTTTGGACGTTACCGGGGGAGTTGTTCGAGTTTGCGTTTGGCGTTGCCCGTCAGCTCCGAGGACGGATAGTCCTTGATCAGGGACTCGTAAGCCGCCCGGGCCGCTGCCGTGTCGCCCAGCTTTTCCTGGACCATGCCGAACTTGTACAGGGAATCGGCGGCCTTGTGGTGGCCCGCATAGCGCGTGCTCACCTCGCCGAAGCTCTTGGCGGCCTGGGTCATGTCGCCCTGGATGTAGTCGCTCTCCCCAATCCAGTAGCGCACGTTGGGCTCCAGGGCGCTTTGGGGATGCCGGGTCAGAAATTCGCTAAAGGCGGCCCGGGCCTCGCGGGGCTTGCCGTTTAGGGCCAGCTTGAGGGCCTTGTTGTAGTCGGCCTCCTCGCCGGAGGACGGCTTGCCGGAAACCGGCCCGGCGGTCTGGGTCGGCGCGGCGGCCGGGGCCAGGGGCGTCGGGACGCGGCCTGGGACGGGCGCCGGTCCCTGCACGGCCGTGGCCGTCGGGGCCGGGGCGGCGGAGGAGGAGGCCTCGGCGGCCGGGGGCAAAACCGCCGGATAGGGCGACAGGGGCGACGGGGACGACGGGGGCGGCGCGCTGGCGGCCGGGGGCGGCGTGGCGGGCCGAGTGGCGGCGTCCGGGCCGGGAAGTTCCCAGGCCTTGGCCGGGTTGCCCCCGGGCGTGGCTGCGGAGACCGGGGCCGGGGCCGCAGGCGGCGCGGCGGCCAGTTCCGCCGCCGGGCTTTGGGCGGCCGGTTCAGGCGTCGGAGAGGGTCCCGGGGCGGCGGCCGAAGTTGACGCGGTGGTCGCGGCGGGCGGCGGCGAGGGCGCGGCCGTGGAGGCGGCCTGCACCGCCTGGGCGGTCTGGCCCGGCGCGACGGCCGGGAACGGGCGGCCGACATCGCTTTGCGGGGCTGGCTGGCCCTTGCCGTTTGCCGCCCAGCGGCTGGTTGCGCCAAAGGGCGTGGGCTGTTTGCCGGTTGCGGCCGGGGCGGCGGTCTGGGCGGCGGGAGGAGCCTGCGGGGAGGCCGACGGCGTTCCGGCGGGCGGACTTGCGGCCCCGATCTGTCCGGCCCAGGGCGGCGGGGTCTCTGCGGCGGGCGCGACCCCGGCTGCGGCGGTGCGGGAGCGAAGCAACTGGGTCAGTTCGTCGAGCTTGGACCGAACCTCGCCCCAGGTCTTGTCGCCCTCGGCCTGCTTGGACTCCAGGGCCTTGACCTCGCCCTGCATCTTGACCAGGGCGGCCTCGATGTTTTGGAGCCTGAAATCCGTGCTCGACTGGGCGATGGGACCGGCCGTGCGGCAGCCCGCCATGAAAAAAAGGGCGCACAGGGCCATCCCCAGGACCGCGCCGCGTCGCATGGCGCGCCGCCGGGACCGGGTTTTCGGCATGGCGCCGCCGTTTCCTGTCCGCATCCTTTTTCCCATATCTTTTTGCACGGATATGCGACATGGGGAAAATTGGCAAGACGCATTCCGCTCCAGACGGCATTTCAGACCGGGCGGCCCCCTGGGCCGTATCCCCCCGCGTCTTGCATCAGCGCCGGATTTAGGGCAGAAAACCGGCCCAAGACAGGTTTTCGCGGCCGTCCGAACGCCGCCAACGCCCCAAGGAGAGCGCACCGCATGTCCCTGCCCGCCGGAGATGTCGTTTTCTACGCCACGGTGATCCTTCTCGCCCCGCACCTGGCCCTGGCCCTGGCTGCGGCTGGCATGCCCCTGGTCAGCGCCGCGGGCGGGTTTTTTAAAACCAAGCGGATCAAGATATTCCTGGACAAGTTCGGCCAGCAGACGACCACCTTCGCCCTGCTCGGCGGCGGATACGTGTTCCTGCTGACAGCCGCCCTGTGCGTCGGGCTGCCCTTTCTGGCCCCTGAGGCCGCCGCCTATTTCTTCTCCTGGCCGCTGCCCCTTTTGCCTCTGGCCGCGCCATTGCTGCTCGGCGCGATCCTTTTCCTGGTCTACCGGGGCCTATGGCAGCGCATGAAAAACAGCAAGGCCGCCCACTCCCTCATCGGCATGGCCTCGGGGCTGGCCTTTTTCGCCGCCCTCTACGCCCTGGTCTCGGCCTTCCGGCTCTTTTCGCTGCACGCGCCCCTGCCGCTGACCAGCCAGGATTTTTTCCTGCCGCCCGCCAACGTGTTTTTCTGGCCCATCCTGCTCGACGTCCTGTGCCTGTGCCTGTGCCTGGCCGGAGGCTTCGGCGGCCTGTATCTCGTGTCCCGGCGGGGCAAGGACGACTTCGGCCGCGACTACTACGGGTTCACCCTGAAACTCGCCGCCCGCGTGGCCCTTTTCCCCGGCCTGCTGCATCTGGCCGCCCTGGGGCATGTCTACAACGGCCTGTGGCCCTTCGCCGCAGTCCACGCCGCCGCAGAAACGCTCTTTTGGTCCATGACCGCCTCCCTGGCCCTGTGGGCCGCCGCGCTCATCCTGTGGAGCGTCACCTCGTTTAGCTCCTACGCCCTGCGCATGAAATGGGCCCTGGCCGCCGCGCCCGTCCTGGCCACGGCCGCCCTGGCCTGCCAGATCGCCTTCTTCTGGCCCCTTTTTCTCGGATAAGCCCGCCGCCAGCCGTTTCCCCGGCGCGGGCCGCCCCGGCAGGATGCGGGGTTTCTCCGCCCCTGGAACGGGGGGCTTTCACATGATATGCCGTGCCCATGAACGAGACGCATTCACCGCTACGCATCGTAAGCGACATGGCCCAGGCCTTGATCCCCGGCCTGTCCCGACCGCCGTCCTCCTGGCCCGGGGCGGACATGCAATTCCAACTATCCGAAATGATGGCGGTTTTTGTCCGTGAGTCCGGGGCCGCCCGGGCCGTGGCGATCCTTCTTGCACCAGACGACGAGGTCCCCCGGCTGTGCGCCGCCGTGCCTGACTCCGGGACGTGGGCGCCGCGCGGCGAGGGCCTGCGGGAGATCTTGCATCCCGCCCCGCCGCGTCTGGTCCCGGCGCCCGGACTGGAGACGGGAGACGGGGAGGACGGGCGTGCGGGCAGGGTCTTTGTCCGACCCCTGGAGGGACCGCAGGGGACTGGCCGCCCCCTGGCCGCAGCCCCCTTCGAGGTGGCCCTGGATGGCGGCCGGATGCTGCGCGGGGCGCTGGCCGTGGAGATCGATCCGGAGAGCCCGGCCCTGGCGGCCCTGCCGGGCGCGGCGGCCCTGATGGCCCTGGCCGTGGCCTGGCGACACGGGGCGGCGGCCTTGCATGAGGCCCATGCCGCCGAGACGGCGCTTATGCGGGGACATGTTTCGGCCGGATTCGCCGAGGCGTTCGGCCCCGGCGGCTGCCCCGGGCTGGCGGCGGTGCGGGCCCAGGCGGAGCAGGCGGCCCGCGAGTCGGGACCGGTCTTTCTCCAGGGCGAACCGGGTACGGGCAAGGCCCGGCTGGCCCGGCTCATCCACGATCTGTCCCCGCGCGGCAGGCGGCCTTTTGCGTCGGCCCAGGCCATGGACATGGCGGCGGTCTTCGGCCAAAGCGAGGCCGGGTTCTTCCGGCCCGGGGCGGTGGAGGACGCGGCCGGGGGCACGCTGTATCTGGCGGACGTGGCCGGACCGGCCCCGGACAGCACGGGGCAGGAGCGTCTGGCCCGGCTGGTGCGGGAGGGCGGCTATGCCCGGTGCGGCTCGCAGACGCCGCGTCTGGCCGATGTGCGGGTGATCCTGGGGGCAGGCTGCGACCCCGGGGAGCTGGCCCGGTCGGCCCCCGGCCTGGCCGGACTGCTTGGTCCGGGCGGGGGGCTGCGGGTGATCCGCCTGCCCGCCCTGCGGGAGCGCCCCGGGGACGTGCCGGTGCTCATGCAGCGGGCCGTGGAGCTGCAAGCCGGGCGCGGCGGCCTGCGGCCCTCGTTTACGCCGCGCGCGGTCAAGGCCCTGTGCGCCTATTCCTGGCCGGGCAACGACGAGGAGGTCCGGACCCTGGCGGCCGAGGCCCTTCTGGCCAGATCCGGCGAGCGGGTGGATGTGGAAGACCTGCCGCCACGTATCTTTTCCCTGGCGGCGGGAGCGGCAGGCGGCGATGAGACGGCGACGGGCGCGCCAGAGGCCCCGGAGGCCGCTGGCGAGGCCGACACCCTGTGGGACATGGAACGGGCCAGGGTGCTGGCGGCCCTGGAGCGCCACGGCTGGGTGCGCACCCGGGCGGCCCGGGAGCTGGGCCTGACCCCGCGCCAGATCGGCTGGCGCATGAAGCGCCACGGATTGACGCGCGGCGGATGATGCGCGCCGCCCGGGGCGAAAGACGTTTCCCACCGGGCGGCGGCTTAATCGTCTACTTCTTGGATTTTTTTCCGGGGGCGGGCTCCTCGTCCTTGGCGGCCTCGGGCGCGGCCAGGCAGGGCTCGGCCGCAGGGGCCTCGGGAGCGGCCTCAGCCGGAATCTCGGGCTCGGGTTCGGGCAGGGGCTCGGGCTCGACAGAGGTGATCTTCACGCCCTCGGCCTCCTGAATCGGGACCTCGTCCAGCCAGGACAGCTCGATGGTCAGCTTCTGCCGGTTTTTCTTGCGCTCGGCCTCGATCTCGAAGCTGATGGACTCGCCGGGCTTAAGCGTGCAGAAATCCGCGCCCTTTTGCAGACAGACGGTCTTTTCCCCGAAGCTTTTGACCAGATCGCCCAGAAGGGTGCTGGCCGCAGCGAAGTCAACCGTTCCTTTGAGGCTGATGCCGTGCTTTCCCATGTCCATTCTCCTTTGATGTGCGTGTGGGGGTTATTTTTTCGCCGAGGCGGCGACGCCTTCGGGAAGGGGCTCGTCCTTGTCTTTGACCTTGACCGCGACTTGGCTTGGGGCGGGCACGGCGATGTCGGACGGGGTCTTTTCGGCCAGGGCCTTTTCCCCGGGCAGGGCCGGGGCGTCGTCCGGGCGGGGCATGATGTCGGCGGGAAGGCGCTTTCCGGCCTTGGCCTCGTGGCGCATTTCTTCGAGCTTTTTCTCGGCCTTTTTCAGGAACTTCTCCAGGCCCTTGTTCACCGCCGTGTCCACATCAAGCCGTTTCCCGTACCTTCTGGCCTCTTCGCGCAGGGAATCAATCTGGTCCGCAATGTCTGAATCCACATTGAAAATCATGCGCTTAACTTCTTTATCCTGCTTGAATACCGACATATTTCCTCCGTGATTGCGTACACTTTCTGTACGCAATCTATTCTTGGCCCCGTACGCAGTCAAGAGATATTTCTGGCAGCCCGGCCCATGGCCCGGAGGCGCCCGCAAAGCGGCGCCTCTTGACCGCGCAGGCCGCCCGCTCTAACACCGCCAGCCAGGGAGAGCCTGACATGGACACCATCAAAACCCTTGCCGACGTGCTGCTGAAAATCACCCTGATCGTCGCCGTGATCGTCGCCCTGCGCATGTACGACCAGCGAAAGGACGTGGGCCGCTATGCCTACGTCTCGACCGGGGAGCTGGAATACGTGGTGGACACCACCACCGGCGTCATCTACCAGGGCGGATTTTCCATGAATCATCTCACAGGCGAGGAGCGTACCCAGGCCAAGCCCGGGAAATGACCGGCGCCCGGCACGGCGCACAGAGTCCGCCCCCCGCCGCACAGCGGGGAAACGGCCCGGCGCGTGGCGGGTCGGCCAAGGAATGTCGGTCCGGCTGGTCGCCGGTTCAGGAGAGGCCCGGTTCTCCGGACAGATAGGGCGTCAGGGCCGCATGCAGGGCCGCTGGGGTGAACGGCTTGGTCAGGTAGGAGGACACCTGGGCGGCGTCGGCCTCGGTGTGGTTGAGGCCCTGGGCCTCGGCCGTGACCATGATGAACGGCAGATGGCGCCTGGCGGCGTCGGCCCGGACCAGACGCAGGAGATCGATGCCCTTCATGCGGGGCATGTTCCAATCCGAGAGGATGACGTCCACGGCTTCGACCTGAAGCGTATCCCAGGCATCTTTGCCGTCCCGGGCCTCCAGGACGATCACGCCGGGAATCACGGCAAGCATTTTGCGGATGATTCCCCGCATGACCTTGGAGTCGTCAACCACCAGTATCCGTGTCGGATGATCCATGCCTGCCGCCGAAGCTGACTGTTTGTCGCGGCATGTTCCTGCCGCATTTTGTTGTTGCGAACATGCCTTTTATCGCCTTGGTCACAAAATGCAAGCCCGCGCCCTCCCCACCCCGTTGCATCCTTGGCGAAATACAGTATAGTCGGGCGAACATGGCCTTTTTTCCCCTGCCGAAATGGCGGCAGGCGCACGGCCAAAGTCACGAAACCGGAGGCGCCATGACGCGCCCGTGGTCGCGTCCCGCTGCGGCGGTTCTCTGTTTCAGCCTGGGCTTTGCGGCTTTCAACTGGCCGGCGTTGACCCTTCTCGTCGGCAGCGCCCTGCCGACGGCCTTCTCACGGCTTGTCCTGGTCTGGGGACTGCTCCTGGGGGCCTTGTACGCCGTCGCCCAAAGCGCCGTGCCCGATCCTGACGCCGAGAAGGCCGGACAGGCCGGGGGCGCGCCGGATAAGCCAGGCGGACCTGCTGCGTCAGGCCCGCAGGATGGAGACTGAGCCATGTTCGGCGCGGCCACCGCAGCCCTGGCCTTGGGGTCCTACATCCTTTTGCTTTTTTGTCTGGCCCTGTGGGCGGAGCGCAAGTCCCCCCTGGCCCGGACCGTGGCCAAAAGCCCCCTGCTCTATGCGCTCTCCCTGGGCGTCTACTGCACCTCCTGGACCTTCTACGGCAGCGTGGGCATGGCCGCCTCCTCGGGCCTGCTGGTCTACACCACCTATCTCGGCCCCACCCTGGCGGCCTTTTTCTGGCCCTGGCTCTTGCCGCGCATGATTCGCCTCAAAAACGCCCTGCACAGCACCAGCATCGCGGATTTCATCAGCGCCCGGTACGGCAAGTCGCCCACCGTGGCCGCCCTGGCCGCCGTCCTGGCCCTTCTGGGCGTGGCCCCCTATCTGGCCCTGCAACTCAAATCCGTCATCGCCGCCTTCGCCATCGTGGCCGGGCCGGAGTTTCCGACCGCCGCAGGCGTGCTGAGGCCGGCCGTGACCGCGAGCATGATCCTTTTCACGGTGGTGTTCGGCCTGCGCCGCCTGGACCCCACGGAACGCCATCCGGGCATGATGGCCGTGGTGGCCGCCGAATCGGCGGTGAAGCTCGTAGCCCTGACGGCCGTGGGACTCTTCGTGACCTTCGGCTTAAGCGACGGATTCGGCGATCTGTTCGCCCGGGCCGAGGCCGCCCGGGTCATGCCCGCAGCCCTGCCCCAGGCCATGGCCGAAGCGGGCGACGGCTACGTACGCTGGTTCACCATGTTGATTTTGTCCGCGTCGGCGGTGCTGTTTCTGCCCCGCCAGTTCCATGCGGCCGTGGTGGAGAACTCCTCCGTGTCCCAGGTGCGCACGGCCGCCTGGCTTTTTCCCCTCTACCTTTTCGGCATCACCCTTTTTCTGCTCCCCATCGCCCTGCAGGGACGGCTTTCCGGGCTGCCCCCGGAATCGGGCGACACCTACGTGCTGCTCTTGCCCATGCAAAGCGACCGGCCCTGGCTGGCCATCCTGGTCTTTCTGGGCGGGTTTTCCGCCGCCGCAGGCATGATCATGGTGGCCTCGGTGACCCTGGCCACCATGACCGTCAACCACCTCCTGCTGCCCCTGGCCGACAGGATTCGCCCCTTACGCTTCGTGCGCCGCAGGCTTTTGGGGGCGCGGCGCGCGGCGGCGGCGGGCATCATCGTCCTGGCGGCCTGGTACGAGAGCCGGGTGGGGGAGGCGCTCATGCTGGCGGACATGGGAATCGTGTCCTTCGCCGCCGTGCTGCAATTCGCCCCGGCCGTGCTCCTGGGCCTTTTCTGGCGGCAGGCGTCGCGCATGGGGGCGATTTTCGGCCTTGGCGGCGGCATGCTGACCTGGCTGTACACCATGGTCGTGCCCGTCCTGGTCCGGTCCGGCCGCCTGCCCGCCGACCTGCTCGAGTCCGGCCCGCTGGGGATGGGCCTGCTCATGCCCGAGGCCCTTTTCGGGCTGGTCGCCCTGGACCGGGTGTCCCATGCGGTTTTTTGGTCCATGGCGGTCAATGTGGGTCTTTTTGTCCTTGGCAGCCTGGCCTTCCGCCAAAGCCCCAAGGACCGGCGCGCGGCGGACGTGTTTTGCGACGAATCGGGCGGGCGGCTGGCGACCTTGGACGGCCAGTTGGAGAAAACCGTGTCCCTGGACGCCAAAAGCCGCATCCTGGGCGAACTTCTAACCCGCTATTTCACCCAAGGCGAGGCCCGGGCCATGGTCAGGCGGCGCATGGACGCGCTGAAACTCGCGCCGGGAACCCAGATCACCGTGCAGGAGCTGGCCGGGCTGCATCAGGCCGTGGAGGCCGAACTGGCCGGGGCCGTGGGGGCGGCGGCAGCCAGTCAGGCCCTGCCCGCCAGCGAGGTCTTCACCCCCCGGGAACGCGAGGACCTCTCCGACGCCTACGGCCGCCTTTTGGCCGAACTGCGTCTTGACCCCTCGGAACTTGTGGCCCGCATCGACTTCCACCGGGAACGGGAAAAGCTCATGCGCGACTATTCCCGGGAACTGGAGAGGCGGGTCGCCCAGCGCACCCAGGACCTGGAGGCCAAGGCCCGGGAGCTGGCCTTGGCCAACGCCCGACTGCACGAACTGGACCGCATGAAGTCCGCCTTTCTGGCCTCGGTGTCCCACGAACTGCGCACGCCCCTGACCTCCATCCTGGGGTTCGCCCGCCTGCTTTCCCGCGACGTCGCAAAGACCTTCCTTCCCCTGGCCGCAGGGGACGAGGCCGCCCGGAACAAGGCCGCCCGGGCCGTGGAGAACCTGGACATCATCCGTCAGGAGGCCGCCCGGCTGACCCAGATGGTGGATGACGTGCTGGATCTGACCCGTATCGAGGACGGCCGCATGGTCTGGCGCGACGTCCCCCTGGCCTCGGGGGAACTGGCCAGACAGGCGGCCCAGGCAGCCATGTCAGGGTTGCAGGGGCGCCCGGACATGTCGCTGCGCCTGGACGTCGCGCCGGACGTCACGTCCGTGCTGGCCGACCGGGAGCGCCTGCTCCAGGTCCTGGGGAATTTCCTGGACAACGCCATCAAGTTCTCCAGGACCGGAGAGATCGTGCTGGGGGTCCGGAACATGCCGGACGGAGGCGTGGGTTTTTTCGTCGCGGACCAGGGACCGGGAGTGCCTGAGGCGGACCGGGAACGGATCTTCGAAAAACTGCATCAGCAGGAGACCGGCGGCGACCCGCGCGACAAGCCCAAGGGGACCGGGCTTGGCCTGTCCCTGTGCCGCAGCGTGGCCGCCCGCTACGGGGGCCGTATCTGGGTCGAGGCCCGGCCGGGCGGGGGCAGCGTGTTCTGGATGGCGCTGCCCCCGGAGGTGGCGGTCCGGGAGACGACTCCGTGAGAGGGGTTAGGCCGGACTTACGGACACTGAAAATTTCTTCAGAAACTTCACTGGATTATACGACATCTTGGCCTTGCGAAGGCCCTCGTCGCCCAGGTCCTGCTCCCGGTTGACGTAGGCGAAGCCCTCCCCCCGCGCGGCCAGAAACATCTGGTTCACGGCCTGGTAGACGCCTTTGAACTCCGGGCGGCCCTTCTCGAAGTGGATGACCAGCATGTCGTCGGCCAGGGCCTCGGCCACGGTATAGGCCGCCACCTCGCCCTCCACCCGCAACACCCCGCCGAAAAGTCCGCCGCCCAGGCGGTCCCAGTTCTGCAGGACCCGCGTGATGGCCCGGTTCTCGGCCAAAAGGGTGCCGGCGTCCTCGCAGTCGCGCCAGGTGCACCACTGGCGCTGCATGTCCAGGGTGGCCTCCACGCAGTCCGGGGTCAGGTCGGAGAAATCGTACTGATAGGCGCGCAGGAACTGGTTGAGCAGGTTTTTTTTCTTGTGGAAGCGGTTGCCCTTAAGCTCCGTCAGCTCGGGCACGGAATAGACGTAGTCCCAATGGTCCCTGACCTCGACGGCCCGCACCCGGCCGGGCATGGCCGCCTGCCACAACATGACCAGCTCCTCGGGCGCCCGGGTCAGCTCCATGCCCTCGGCCAGGACCGGGCAGGCGCTCCAGTCCGGGGTGCGCCACGGCCCAACCGGCGCCCAGTGCACGATCTCGGGCTTGGTCTGCCGGAGCCAGACATGGGTGGCGCTGAAACCCCATTCCAGGCCGTATTCCTCGGCCCAGCCCCAGATGTTGCCGAAGCTGTAGTCCGAGGTCTTCATGGGGCAAAGCGCCCAACGCTTGAGGTATTCCTCGCGCCCCGTCAGGCAGACGGGTTCGTATGCCAGCATGTCGCGACGTCCTTTCGCGGCGCGCGTACAAAGCGCCGCCTGTTGCGGTTTACAGCGGCGCGGTCTTCACCGCCGGGACACCCCCGGGACGCGTCCGGGGCATGGCGAAGCGCCGCCAGTCCTTGAAATGATAGACATAGAGCATGGCCGAGGCCTGCACGGCCTGGGAGGCCAGCATGGCCATCCACACCCCCTCGGACCGGCCTAAAAGCGCATGCCCCAGCCACAGGGCCAGGGGCAGGCGCACCAGCCAGATGGAGGGTCCGGTGACGGCCATGTTGTACAGGGTGGCCCCGGCCCCGGCCAGCGCGCCGATAAGGATAAGACCGGAAACCGTAAAGGGAATGGCCAGGATATTATAGCGCAGGTATGAGACGGCCTGAAGACGCACGGCCTCGTCGCGGGTCAGAAGTCCGGCGGCCTGATCCAGAAACGGCCACAGGGCCGCCCCCAGGGCCACGGCCAGGGCCACGCCCAAAAGCGTCACCCGGTATCCCGTGCGCTTGGCCTCGCCGGGCATGTCCGCCCCCAGATAGTGCCCCACCAGGATGCTGGCCGTGAAATTGAAGGCCATGGGCGGCAAAAAAAGGATGGACTCGATGCGCACCCCGACGGCCATCCCGGCCAGGGCCTCCACGCTGCCCTCGGGCAGGGAGGCGGTGATGGCGTAGAGCACAAGATAACCGGTGTGCCACACGATCTGCATCAACCCCGACGGCCAGGCCACCTTGAACAGATAGGGGAATCCCCGCCGTATCCAGCGCCAGGGAGGGATGGCCGAAAAGGACAAAAAACCCTCCCGCCGCAGCAAGGCCAGGTTGAAGGCCAGGCCCATGGCGATGGAGGCGAAGGTGCTCCAGGCCAGGCCCAGGTAGCCCATGTCGGGCAGGCCCCACAGCCCAAGCCCCAGGCCGAAGTCGCCGATGACGTTGACCACCGCCGCCAGCCCCCAGCCCATAAGCGGGGCCATGACCTGTTTTTTGGCCCGAAACACGGCGTTGGAGATGATAAACAGGTAGTGGATGGGCAAAAGCAGGAGGAACACGTCCAGGATGCCGCCGAAGGCGGCCTGCATGACCTCCGGAACCTGCATAAGCCGCATGAACAGGTCGCGGGTGGCCAGCCCGAAGGCCAGAATCGCCAACGCCATGGTCCCGCCGGCCAAAAGCGACAGGCCCACATAACGCATGGCCCGGGCCGGGCGTCCGGCCCCCAGGGACTGGCTCACGGCGGCCACCGTGCCGTTGGCCACGGCCGTGGCCAGGACCATGAAAAAAAACATGGCCTGGGTGAGCATGCCCATGGAGGCCTGCACGTCGCGACCCAGAAGCCCGGCCACGTACACGTCGGCCAGCCCGATCAGGAAATACAGGAACATGGTCAGGATCTGGGGCCAAGCCAGACGCCAGATGGATGCAAAACCGGCCGGGCGCGCGCCGGTTTGTGAGGTGGTGGAAATACGCATGATGTGTCGTCTCGGACCAAGCCCTTACGGAAGCGGACCCGCCCGGTCAAGGAACCCCTGGCCCGATCTGTATTTTTTCCGGTACGCTTGATGTTCCAGGTGCATGAGGCTATGTATCATAATGCGCATATCGTGATGCGCCAGAGGCGCACACCACATTCAGGAAACTTCACCATGTCCGAAAAGCCGTCCCTGCGTGAATGGAAATTCGTGGCCCCGGAGATCGTGTTCGGGGCGGGGTGTCTGGCCCGGGCCGGACGCTTCGCCGCGAACCTGGGCATGGAGCGGGCCCTTGTGGTCACTGATGCCGGGATCGAGGCCGCCGGATGGACGGACCGGGTGTGCAAAAGCCTGGCGGAGGCCGGGGTCGGGGTCACGGTATACGACCAGGTGACGCCCAACCCCCGGGACTACGAGGTCATGCGGGGGGCCGAGATTTTCCGGGAGCATGGCTGCGACGGCATCGTGGCCGTGGGCGGCGGCAGCCCCATGGACTGCGCCAAGGGCATAGGCCTTGTGGCCGAGTCCGGCCGCCACGTGCTGCAGTTCGAGGGCGTGGACCAGGTGGAGGCCCCGAGCCCGCCCCTTTTGTGCGTGCCCACCACGGCCGGAAGCTCCGCCGACGTCTCCCAGTTCGCCATCATCCTGGACACGGCCCGCGACGTGAAAATCGCCATCGTCTCCAAGGCCGTGGTCCCCGACGTGGCCTTGGTGGACCCGGAGACCACCACCACCATGGACCCCGGGCTGACCGTCAACACCGGCCTGGACGCCCTGACCCACGCCATGGAGGCCTACGCCTCCAGCGCCCACCAGCCCCTGGCCGACCATCTGGCCCTTGAGGCCGTACGTCTGGCGGCGGCCAACCTGGAACGCGCCAGGGACTGTCCCGGCGACATGATCGCCCGGGAGAACATGATGCTTGGCAGCATGTACGCCGGGCTGGCCTTCTCCAACGCCATCCTCGGCGCGGTGCACGCCATGGCCCATGCCCTGGGCGGCCTTTTGGACCTGCCCCACGGCCTGTGCAACGCCATCCTGCTCGACCACGTGGTCGCGGCCAATTTTGCCTCGGCCCCGGGCCGCTACATGGCCCTTGGCCGGGCCATGGGCGCGGCCATCCCGGCCCACGCCCCGCCGCAGGAGGCCCGGGAGTCGCTCCTTACGACATTGCGGGACTTCAAGCGGCGCCTGGGGGCGCTGGTCACCCTGGGCGAGCTCGGCGTCACCCGGGACCATCTGCCCGCCCTGGCCCGGGCCGCCGCCGCCGACCCCTGTCTGGCCACCAACCCACGCCCCCTTGGCATCGGGGACATCGCAGCCATCTATGAACAAGCGCTCTGAGGGCGATCCTCACCTGACCCTGCGTGACGAACTGATCGGGCTTGGCGAGCGGTCCTCACGCAAGAGCTTCTACCCCGAACTCAAAAAACGCCTGGGCGAGCTGGAGCTGATCACCGTTCTTTTGGATCAGGCCCCGGACGCCATCCTGCTCATGGCCTGGGAGAAGCTGGTCATCATGGAGGTCAACGCCGCCGCCCTGGCCCTGCTCGGAAAAAAGCGGGACGAGGTGGTGGGCGTAAGCGCCCTGGAATTTTTCCCCATGCTCGCCCGGGCCATGTCCCAGGAACCGGGCGGGGAAGGCGAGACCCTGCATCTGGCCGAGATGCTCACGGCCGAAGGCGGCGTGTTCGAGATCTCCCTGTCCCGGCGGATGGTCAAGGAGCAGTCCTACGGCGTGCTCATGGCCCGCGACGTCACCCAGCGCACCCGCATGCAGGAGGAGCTCAACCAGCGCTTAAACGAGCTGATGCTCATAAACGACGTCGGCTTCCGGCTGGCCTCCTCGTTCACCGTGGACGCGGCCATCAAGAACATCGTGGAGTCCCTGGACCAGGCCATCGCCCCGGACCTGATCCTTTTTTTCCTCAAGGAAGGGGGGCGGCTGACCCTGACCGCCCACAAATCGCGCATCGCCTCCATCGACCGCGACGCCTTCGCCGGACACGTGGTGGCCGAATGCCTGTGCGGGGCGGCCTCCACCCACGGCATGGCCCTGTATTCCTTCGACATCGCGGCCGACACCCTGTGCACCCGGCCGGAGTGCATGCGCGCGGGCATCCGCTCGGCGGCGGTTTTGCCCATGCGCCTTTTCGGGGAGGTGCGGGGGATCATCGCCCTTGGCTCGAAAGACCAGCGCGACTTCCGGACCCATGCGCCGCTTCTGGAATCCCTGGCGGCCATCCTATTTACGGGCCTGCAAAACGCCACCCTCTACGCCGAGGCCAGGGCCCATGTCGAAGAACTGGGCGCCACCGTGCGCTCCCTGCGCGAGACCGAGCAGGCTCTCAGGCTGTCGGAAACCCGCCTGCAACTGGCCCTTGAGGCCGCCAACGAGGGCCTGTGGGACTGGAACGTGGCCACCGGGCAGGTGTATTACAGCCCGGGATATTTCCGCCTGCTCGGCTATGAGCCTGAGGACATGCCGCCGGTCTACGGCACGTGGCTGGCGCTTTTGCACCCCGACGACCGGGAGTTGGCTAAGGCCAGGGAGACCGAGTATCTGCAAAGCGGCGAAGACCATTACGAATCCGAATACCGGCTGCGCACCCGGGATGGTTCCTGGCGCTGGGTGTTGTCTCGGGGCAAGGTGGTTGAGCGCGACGCGGCAGGCGCCCCGGTGCGCGTGGTGGGCACCCATGCGGACATCACCGCCCGCAAGGAGATGGAGGAGCGCCTGCGCCACATGGCCCTGCACGACGCCCTGACGGGGCTGGCCAACCGGACGCTGTGCCTGGAGCGCATCGAACGGGCCGTGGCCCGGGCCAAGCGGAACGAGGAGTCCCGGTTCGCCGTGCTTTTCATCGATCTGGACCGTTTCAAGGTCATAAACGACAGCCTGGGCCACCTCTTCGGCGATGAGGTCATCGTCCAGGTCGGCAACCGCATCAAGGACAGCGTACGCGCCACGGACACCGTGGCCCGCCTGGGCGGCGACGAATATCTCGTGGTCCTGGAGGAGCTGGATTCGGGACGGCTGCCGGTCAAGGCCATCAAGCGCATCCGGGAGGCCATCTGCGAGCCCATCGTCTGGGAGGGGCGCTCCATCCAGGTCACGGCCAGCATCGGGGCCGAGCTGTGGGGCGGGCGTCGGGCCGACGCCCAGGAGGTCATCCGCAACGCCAACCTGGCCATGCACTGGGCCAAGGCCAAGGGCCGCAACCGCTTCAAGGTGTTCACCGAGCGCCTGTTCCAACACGCCGTGACCCGCATGACCCTGGAGCGGGACATGGCCCACGGCCTGCGTAACGGCGAATTCTTCCTGGCCTTCCAGCCCATCGTGGAGATCGGCGCCCAGGGCGGCCAGGACCGCATCTGCGGCCTGGAGGCGCTCATGCGCTGGCAGCATCCCGAACGCGGCCTGATCTCGCCCGCCGAATTCATCCCCATCGCCGAGGATACGGGCAAGATACGCGACCTGACCGATCAGGCCCTGGACATGGCCTGCCGCACCCTGGCCGGATGGCGCAGCCGCCTGCCCGGGGCCGCCGATCTGCATGTCTCGGTCAACGTCTCAGCCAAGGACCTGCTGCGCTCGGACCTGGCCGCGATAGTCCGCCAGGCCCTGGCCGAGCACGCCCTGGCCCCGGAGTCGCTTCGTCTGGAGGTCACCGAAACGGCCATGATGCGGACCGGACACGTGACCAAGGGGCTTTTGCAGGAGATCACGGCCATGGGGGTCGCCCTGTCCATGGACGACTTCGGGGCCGGCTATTCCAGCATGGGCCAGTTGTCCCGCCTGCCCGTAGACATCCTCAAAATCGACCTGGGGTTCGTGCGCATGATGGACCAAGGCCCGCGCCACATGGAGATCGTCAAGACCATTGTGGATCTGGCCCACAACCTGGGCATGCGCGTGGTGGCCGAGGGCGTGGAGACCACGCTCCAGCGCGAGACCCTGTCCCGCCTGGGCTGCGAATACTGCCAGGGGTTTCTCTTCGCCCGGCCCGCCCCGGCGGACGAGATGGAGGCCCTTTTGGCCGCGCGGCTGTAGACGCCCCCAGCGGCCCGACCCCGCGCCCTGGCCTGATTGCCTTTCCCCTGCCCGGCGGCTAATCTGCCCCGAAAAAAAGGACCCCCCATGCGATACCTTTTCGCCGGGCTGTGCCTGTCGGCCTGTCTGGCCGCCTGCGCTCCCGTCACCCCCGTCGCCCCCGTCGCCCCGTCATGACCGCCGCCCCGGCCGCGCCCGCCCCGGCGGCGCCCGACACATCCGCCCCGCCGGGCGCCGCCGACGCCCGCCCCTGGCAGGCCCGCATCTCCCCGGCCACCCAGAACATCGACTCCTATGAATCCATGCGCCCGGCCATTCGCGCCAGCCTGAACCATCTGGCCGGAAAGCCCGCAGAGGACACGGCCATGCTGGCGGGGAACGTGGCCCTGACCTATGGCCAGCTTCGGACCACCCTGGAGCGCCTGGATTCGCTCCTGCCCGAGTTGGACCGCAACCCCTCCCGGCTGGCCGAGCATTTCGTGTGGATCACGGCCGACGCCGACGCCCTTTTGACCGGCTATTTCGAGCCCTGGGTGGAGGCCTCGCTGACGCCGCACCCAAACTATCCCCATCCCCTCTACCGAAGCCCTGGCAAGGGCCGCAAACCCAGCCGGGCGGCCATCGACTTCGAGGGCGCGCTCAAGGGCAAGGGCTATGAAATCGCCTGGGCCAAAAGCCTCATCGACGTCTTTTTCCTCCAGGTGCAGGGGTCGGGGCGGCTGCTTTTACCCGACGGCTCCACGAAAAACGTGGTCTACGGCGGCTCCAACGGCCACAAATACGTGGCCGTGGGCCGAGTGCTGGTGGAGCGCGGGGACATCACCGAAGAGGAAAAGAGCATGCAGCGCATCCGGCGCTTTTTCGAGGAGCATCCGGACAAGGTGCGCGAGGTGCTCTCCAAAAACCCCAGCTACATCTTTTTCAGGCTGGCCGAGAAAGGCCCCATCGGCGGCATGGGCGTGGTGCTCACGCCCTTTGTCAGCGCGGCCACGGACCCGTCCGTTTTGCCCTACGGCACAGTCATGGCCGTGGACGCCATGCTGCCCGGATTCCCCGAGGGGTCGCCGCCCGAGCGCTTCACGGGCCTGCTTCTGGCCCAGGACACGGGCTGCATGCAGGGTCACCACGTGGACCTTTTTTGCGGCGCAGGGCACAAGGCCGCCTATTTGGCCGGAAAAATGAAAGACACGGCGGCCATCCGCGTGCTGGTGGCCCGGGAGGCCCTGACGCCCGGGCAGGCCGCCGCCATCGGAGCCGCGCCATGAACGCCGATCTTGCCGCCTACCTGGAGGCCTGGACGGATGATCCGCGCCTTGTGAAGCCCGTTTTTTCGGCCGTGGCCTTGGCCATGGCCCAGGCCGGGGCCGCGCTCGAACTGGTGGTCCGACCCGGGGTTACGGCCAGCCTGCGGGCCGCAGCACCCGGGCCGCAGGTCGGCCCCAGGCCGCTTTTCGCCCTGGCCGACGTGGTGGAGGACCCGGACGGGCGGTTTTTGTCCGTGTGCTTCTACGACGACGCCGTGAGCGACCCGGAAGAACGCGGGCAGTGCGTGCCCCTGGGGCTTCTGGGCGAGGACGCCCGCTGCTTCGACATCGACGCCACCGACCCGGACATGGCGCCCTATCTTGCGGCCCGGCTGGCCGAGGCGGCGAGGTAGGGGGAGACGGAGGGGGGGCGGACGGATGGGAGGGAATCGGGGCTGCCGCCCCGTACCCTGCCCGGGGGGATCATATCCCCCCGGACCCCCCGTCGCCATGGTCCGGTCCCTGGCGCGGGGCGCCAGGAATCGGACCACGGAACAGCGGGCGGGAGATGAGAAAATGGGGCGGCAGGGGCTTGACATCCGGGCCTAAACGACAAAGTATCTGCGCGTATGCTTAAACAGATTGTACTGAAACCGGCCCCAGGCACAGACCCCGATCATTTGGCGCGCATCTTCAAGGTGCTCAGCGTCGATACCCGGGTCCGCATGCTGGACATGCTCGCCCATCGCCAGATGTGCGTCGGCGCCCTGGCCAGAGCCCTGGACATCACCCCGGCCGCCGTGTCCCAGCACCTGCGCGTCCTGCGCGACGCCGGGGCCGTGGTGGCCGAAAAAGACGGCTACTTCGTCCACTACCGGGCCGACCCCGAGACCCTGGCCGCCTGGGGCCGCGAGGCCGCCGCCTTTTTCCAGGCGCCAGGGACAGGGGAAACAGGGACGACGGGGTCCCCGGCAGGAGAAGGGCGCTGAGACGGTTTTTTGGCACGTTTTTGATAGTATGTGCGCAAACACTTAACATGGTCGGGATCTCCGGCCCCAAGGCGCAGCCATGACCTACGACATCGAGGCGACGGATTTGAGAAAACGCTTCGGGGACGTGCAGGCCGTAAGCGGCGTGTCCCTGGCCGTGCCGCGCGGCGAGCTTTTCGGGCTTTTGGGGCCAAACGGCGCTGGCAAGTCCACAACCATCAACATGCTCATCGGCCTGGCCCGGCCGGATGCCGGAAGCGTTCGCATCGGCGGCGTGGACTGCTCGAAAGATCCCAAGGCCGCCCAGCACCTGATCGGGGTGGTCCCGGACGACAGCAACCTGTATCCGGAGCTGACAGGCCTCGACAACCTGTGCTTTTGCGGCGCGCTCTACGGCATGGGGCGGCGCGCCAGGCTTGCCCGGGCCGAAGAGCTCCTGGAGGACTTCGGGCTGAGCCAGGCCGGGGCGCGGAAATTCGGCGGCTATTCCAAGGGCATGAAGCGCCGCCTGACCATCGCCGCCGGGATCATGCACGCCCCTGGCATTTTATTTTTAGACGAGCCGACCACGGGGGTGGATGTGGAGAGCGCCCGACATATCCGGACGCTTCTGGCCGGGCTGCACGCCACGGGCACGACCATCCTGCTCACCACCCACTACATCGAGGAGGCCGAGCGGCTGTGCGGCCGGGTGGCCTTCCTGGCGGGGGGGCGGATCATCGCCGAGGACACGGTTGAGGCCCTTGTGGCCCCGGTCCTTGGCCGCCACGCCGTGCAGGTGGCCTGCGCCGGGGCGGCGTCCGGGTTTGTGGCCGGGCTGGCCGCGGCCTTCCCGGACTGCGACTTCGCCCTGGACGGGCCGGACGCCCTGCGCATCGAGTCCGACGCGCCGGTGCGGGTGGGGCCGGTGGTGCGCTTTTTGGAGGACGCCGGGGCCGAGGTGCTTGAGGCCAGGCGGCTGCGGCCGTCCCTGGAGGACGTGTTCGTGCGGGTCACGGGCATCGGCGCGGCGGACATGCGCCGTGAGCAGGAGAAGTCGGGAGGTGCGGCATGAAACGCTGGATCGCCTTTTTCGGCATCGTGGCCAAGGACGTCCGGGCCTATTACCTCAAGCCCCCAAACATCAGTTGGGGCCTGCTTTTTCCCCTGGCCTGGACAGGCATGTTTTTTATCCGCTCAGGCACGGGCCTTGAGGGCGTGCGGGAGCTTTTGCCCGGGGTGGCGGCCCTGTCCATCCTGTTCGGGACCACCTCCATGCTGGCCGTGACCGTGACCTTCGAGAAGCGCAACCGCTCCTTCGACCGGCTGCTTCTGGCCCCCATCTCCCTTCAGGCCCTCATGTGGTCCAAGACCGTGGGGGCCATCGCCTTCGGCACGGTCAACGCCTTCGTGCCCGTGGCCATGGCCGCCTTCCTGACAAATGTGGGGGACGTGGCCTGGGGGGTCTACGCCCTGTCGACCCTGCTATTGGCCGTGGTCTCGGCCTTTCTGGGATTTTTCATCGCCGTGGCCGTGACCGAGGTCTTCGAGGCCCAGACCCTGTCCAACTTTTTCCGGTTCCCCATGCTCTTTCTGTGCGGGCTTTTTTTCCCCATCGCCAAGCTGCCCGTTTTTCTCAAACCCCTGGCCTATCTTTTGCCCATGACCTACGGAGTGGACGCCCTGCACGGCGCGGTCAACGGCGCAAACGTGCTGCCCGTGGGCCTCGATCTGGCGCTTCTGGCCCTGGCCTGCGCCGGGCTTTTCGCCGCCTGCCTGTGGAACGTGCGGCGCAAGTGGATCATGTAGTCCCGCCCGGCGGCGTCAGGCGCCAGGGACGTCCTTTTTGTCCGGCGGCGTCTCCTCTTTGGACGGGCTGCCCGGCACCCACCAGCGGGCCGCCTCGCGACGGGCCTTTTTGCCGGGCGCGGCCCGGGTCTTGATCACGGACACGGCCACAGAGGCCAGGATGATCGCGGCCGTGGCCAGAAGCGCCATGTCCGTGGGCACGATCTTGGCGTCGAACCAGGCGTTGACGATCATCTTCACCCCCACCAGCACCAGCACCAGGGACAGCCCGTATTTGAGGTAGTGGAAGCGGTGGATGACCCCGGCCAGGGCGAAATACAGGGCGCGCAGGCCCAGGATGGCGAAGACGTTGGAGGTGTAGACCAGGAAGGGATCGGTGGTGATGGCGAAAATGGCCGGGATGGAGTCCAGGGCGAAGACCACGTCCGTGACCTCGAGCAGCATAAGGACGATGAAAAGGGGCGTGACGTAGGTCAGGCCCTGGCGCCGGACAAAAAACCGGCGGCCCTGGAAGCCCTCCGTGACCCGGAAATGGGCCCGCATGAAGCGATTGACCCGGTTTTTCTCCAGATCCGGCTCCTCGCCCACGGTAACGAGCATCTTGATCCCGGTGAAGACCAAAAAGGCCCCGAAGACGTAGATGACCCAGTGGAAGGCGGCGATGACCGCCGCCCCGGCCAGGATGAGGCTGACGCGCAACACCAGCGCCCCCAGGATGCCCCAGAACAGCACCGTATGCTGGCTGGCCCGCGGCACGCCGAAGTGGGTGAATATCAGAACGAAGACGAAGATGTTGTCGATGCTCAGGCTTTTTTCGATGAGATAGCCCGTGAGGTATTCGGTCCCGGCCTGAGGCCCCAGCACGTAATGCACCCCGGCCCCGAAGACCAGGCCCATGATCACGTAGCCAAGGCTTAAAAGCAGGGACTCACGGACCCCGATCTCCCGACCCTTGCGGTGCAAAACGCCCAGATCAAGGGCCAAAAGCGCAAAGATCAGGAGATGAAACCCGATCCACATCCAGGCGCTGCTCACGACGTCGCTCCTTTACGATTCCGCCTGCCGACCGGCCCCGCCCTTGGCTGGCGCGACCAGGGGCTACGCGGCCGGACCACGGCGGTCCGGTCCGGCCGCGCCGCATAAGGCCGGGGAGGTCCCGGCGGATTACATTTCCAACTGCTGGATGCCTTCCAGGGTCCACTCCGGCTGCGCCGCCCGCTCGTCGCGGCTGATGCGCCAGACCTCGCGGACCTGGTTCGGACTGGCGGCAGAGGCCTCTTCGCGCAACAGGGCGTCGAAAAGGACCGTGACCACGGTCTGGCCGTCGTGGGTGGCCGCCTCGAGCACCCGGGCCTCCACCATGAGCACGTCGGTCTTGCCCGGCGTGGGGTCCTCGGCCGCCTGACGGCTGATCTCGGCAAAGACCTCGGCAGAGGCGAAGCGCCGGATGTCGCCCAGGTCGCGCCTGTCCCAGGAGGCCTGAAGCCGGGCGTACAGGGCCTTGACCCCGGACACGAATTCGGCCTCGTCCACCCCGGCGGGCAGGACCGGCCCGGCCGCAGCGGCTGGCGCGGCGGCTTGCGACTGGCGCAGGGCAGTCCAGCCGTCGTCGCGGCCATCCCCCGGGCCGGAGCCGAAGGCCCCAGGCTGCGGCGCGGCATAGGCCAGCCGGTCGCCGACAGCGGCCCGGGCGTGATCCTGGCGCGCCGCGCCCCGGCTGCGCAGAAACCGCAGCAATAAAAACACCCCGCCGCCCACGAGCAGCATCTCCAGGATGCCGAAGCCGCCGCCTGCGCCGCCAAAGAGCATGGAGCCGATAAGGCCGCCCATGAGAAGCCCCCCGAACATGCCGCCCAGGCCGCCTAAAAGGCCCGGCCGCGACAGGGGGGGCGTGGCGGTCTGGGGTCCGCCGGTCTGGCCCGGCGTGGACTGCTGGGTGGTGGTTCCGGAGCGGTCCGGGGAGACGGGCTTGCTGTACGGCTGGGAATAGGAATCCCGGCTGCCGAAGGACTTGCCGCCGCCCACGCGCTTGGCATGGGCCGCATCCAGGGTGGCGAAGAGCAGGCCCAGGGCGACGAGCATAATGCCCGCCCAGCGCATAAGCAGGGTGAGATCACGGCCGGGCAGGGCCACGGCTACGGCCCGGGCGCGTAAACGACGCGGGTTGGGAAGGGGGGGGGAAAACGGTGTGGTTCGCATGGGCGCCTCCAGGGCGTCAGGTTTGCGCTGGAGGTCCCGGGGGAAAAAAACGAGACTTCCAGCATGACGAATCATGCCGAAGGTCTCGCTCATCGGTTGGTTCCGACGGCAAGGCCAAGCGCCGGGACGCGACGCCAGTGATTGTTGACCTTGCCCGTAAGAGCTACTCCCCTTCAAGTGGGAAAACTATAGGGGGTTTCGCAGTGAAGTCAAGGGCGCGGGGCCTGTGGAATCGACGCCGCATCCTTAGCCCTTTCACCGCCCATCCTGCAGCTCCACGTACCGTTCGAGCACCGCGTTGATGCGGGTCTGGTAACCAGGCCCCTGGCGCTTGAAAAAATCCAGCACGGCCGGACTCAGCCGGATGGTGACGGGCCTTTTCCCGGCCGGATGCTCCGCCCGGACCGTCCGAAGCCAGAAGTCCTCATCCGTGGGCTGGGCGTCGGGATCGGAGACGGCCTGCCGCATGACCTCATCGTCCGACAGGCCGGACACCTTTTTCAGGTCAGAAACGAGCTTCCGCTTCATATATCCTCCGCTCCGCCCTGTTGGCCCGGCGCATGGAGATCATGCGCACCGCATCGCCGCGCAGGGCGTAGGCCAGAAAGACGATCATGTCCGCCAGACATCCCAGGGCTGCGTGCCGTGTTTCGCCATAGTCCCGACGATCATCCACGCGAATGGTCATGGGACCTTCGAAAACCGCCCAGGCGTCTTCCAGCCACAGGCCATGCTTCTCGAAGTTGGACCGGTTTTTGTCCTCATCCCAGGTGATGCGCATGGAATGGAGATGTATGTACGATCGTACGTACAGTCAAGGCCGTCAGGAGAAGGAGGAGGAGGCCAAGGCGATGGCGCCCGTCTGCAACGCCGCACAAGGCCGCGGCGCCGGGGGCCTATTCGTCCTCGGAGGCGCCGCCGTCCAGGGACCGCACGTAGCGGCAGGACTTTTCCGGGCAGGCCAGATGGTCGCCCCGGGCCTGGGTGCGCTTTTTGACCAGGATCTTCGAGCCGCACGTGGGGCAGGGCTCGGCCACGGGCCAGTCCCACACGGCGTAGTCGCACTGCGGATAGCGGTCGCAGGAATAAAACACCTTGCCCCGCTTGGAACTTTTCTCCACCAACTCCCCGCCGCAGCCCTCGCGCGGGCAGGCCACGCCGGTCTTAAACGGCTCGGCGTGCTTGCAGGCCGGGTAGCCTGTGCAGGCCACGAAGCGGCTGCCGGTGCGCGATTTTTTCAGCACCAGATCCTTGCCGCAGTCCGGGCATTTCCCAACCACCACGGGTTCGTCCGCCTGCCGGGCCACCAGTTCGATGCCGCCGTCCGGGTTGCGGGTGAAATTCGAGGTGTTCTTGCAGTCCGGATACCCCGAGCAGGCCAGAAATTCGCCCATGCGGCCGAACTTGATGACCATGGGCTGGCCGCACTTGTCGCAGACAAGCCCCGTCTCCTTGCCCGCCTTGACGGCGGCCATGTCCTCGGAGGCCTTCTCCAGGGCGGGATAAAACCCGTCGGTGAAATCCTTTAAAAGCGCCACCCAGTCGCGTTTGCCCTCGGCCACCTCGTCCAGGGCGGCCTCCATCCCGGCCGTGAACCCCACATCCATGATGGCCGCGAAATGGTCGATGAGCAGGTCCGAGACCGTGACCCCAAGCTCCGAGGGCACGAAGTGCTTCTCTTCCAGACGGGCGTATTCGCGGTCGATGAGCGTGGAGATGATGGCCGCATAGGTGGAGGGGCGGCCGATGCCCTTTTCTTCCAGTTCGCGCACCAGCGAGGCCTCGGTGTAGCGCGGCGGCGGCTGGGTGAACTTCTGGTCGGTTTTCAGCTCCGAAAGCGTCAGGGGCTGGCCCTGGACAAGCGGCGGCAGGGTCTTGGCCTCGTCCCCGGCCTCCATGCCGTAGACCTTGAGATAGCCTGGAAAAATCAGCCGCTGGCCCTTGGCCCTGAAAAGGGCCGTGCCCGCCGTGACCTCGGCCGTGGTGTCCCAGAACTTGGCCTCGGCCATCTGCGAGGCCACGAACCGCTCCCAGATGAGCTTGTACAGGGCGTACTGCTCCCGGGGCAGATAAGACCGCACGTCGTCCGGGGTCACGGCCGGGTCAATGGGCCGGATGGCCTCGTGGGCGTCCTGGGCCGAGGCCTTGGTCTTGAAGTAGCGGGCCTTGGCCGGATAAAATTCCGGGCCAAGCGTGTCCACGATGAAGTCTTTGGCGGCCTGCCGGGCCTCGTCGGCGATGCGCACGGAGTCGGTACGCATGTAGGTGATGAGCGCCACCGTGCCGCGTTCGCCCAGGTCCACGCCCTCATACAGGCGCTGGGCCGCGCCCATGGTCCGCTTGGCCGTGAACCCCAGGCGCTGGTTGGCGGCCTGCTGCAGGGTGGAGGTGATGTAGGGCGGCGGCGGCGACTTGGCGCGTTCCTTCTCGGTCACGGCGGACACGGCGAAGGGGCTTTGTAAAATGGCCTCGCGCAGGGCGGCGGCGGTCTCGGCGTCGCCGATGACCGGCTTTTTGCCCGCCGTCTTCCACAGCTCGGCCTCAAATACCGGGGGCTCGGCGGCCGCCAAAAGGGCCTTGAACACCCAGTATTCCTCGGGCACGAAGGCCTGGCGCTCCTTCTCCCGCTCGACTACGAGCCGAAGGGCCACGGACTGCACCCGCCCGGCGGAAATGCCCCGTTTGACCTTCTTCCACAAAAGGGGCGAGACCTTGTAGCCCACCAACCGGTCCAGGATGCGCCGGGCCTGCTGGGACAAAAAAAGTTTCTCGTCGATCTCGCGCGGGTGCGACAGGGCCTCGCGCACGGCCTTGGCCGTGATCTCGTTGAAAAAGATGCGGTGGATGGGCCGGTCTTCGTCTTTCAAAAGTTCGGCCACATGCCAGGCGATGGCCTCGCCCTCCCGGTCCGGGTCCGGCGCGAGGTAGATGCGCGAAGCCTTGGCGGCCGCCTCGCGCAGCTTGGACACCACCTTCTGCTTGCCCTGTATGATCTGGTATTTGGGTTCGAAATCCTTTTTCTCGTCCACGCCCAGGGTCTTGGTGGGCAGATCGCGGACGTGACCGACCGAGGCCTCCACGGCATAGGCGCTGCCGAGGAATTTCTTGATGGTTTTCACCTTGGCCGGGGATTCGACGATTATCAGTTCTTTTGCCATGGCAGGCGTGCTATAGCCATCCCCCGGGCCGCTGGCAAGGCCAAAGCGCCGTCAGCTCACAATCGTGTCAATGGCCCGCCGCCTTTTTTTCCGCATCCTGGGTCCTGGCCGCCTCCAGGCGCCGCACCCGGGCCTCCCACACCAGATTCCCGATACGCCGCCCCAGATCGGCCCGTCTGGCCTTGAGCAGGGCGTCGGCCGCCTCGCGGGCGCCCTGGTTCGTGAGCAGCACGGCCGATTCCAGATCGCGCAGGTGGCTGGCGCACTCGCCAACGACCGCCGACAGGTCGAGTTCCGCCAATTCCTGCGCCACACGCACGGATCGCACCTTTTTGGCCATGGTCATCTCCTTTGTGTTCGAAACGTCATACGCATTGGACCCGTTTCGTCAACTCTTCGTCGGCGATGCCCTGTTTTGGGACGTTGCAACGCCCGCCCCTGGCCAGCAATTCCTTTCACCGGGCGGGAATCCGTTTTTTCCTTGAGCGCCGGGGCAAGGTCGGGTACGGTGCGGGGCAATGTTTGGAGGCAGCTTACTGGCAGGAGTTTTGCATTTAGCATTCAGGGAGGAACCATGGCGCTCACGAAAGGCGACAAGCTGATCATCATCGGCGCGGTGGTCCTGGCCCTGACTGTGGTTGCCGGGCTGGCCGCGTGGCGCAAGCCGCACCTTTTCACCGGCGGCAAACCTGCGCCGGAGATGACCACCCGCGACTTCTCCGTGCCCGCCCCCGGGGCCTCGCCAGCAGCGGATACGGCGAAGCCGGCCGCGCAGACTGCCGCCGCCCCTGCCTCTCCCCCGGCCCAGACCGCCCCGGCGCAGCAAGCGCCCACGCCTGCCGCCCCGGCCCAGACCCGCCCCATCGTCCACGAGACCGCCAGCCTGCCCGTGCCCATGCCCGGCCAGCCCGTCACGTCCGCACCCCAGGACCCTGCGGCCGCCACGCCCGAGGCGCCTGTCGCCAAAGAGCCGATATCGCCGGAAATCGTGTCGCAGCATCCCTTGTTCGCCGGGGACCAGAATCTGGACAAGATGTTCGCGGAAATGGGCGCGGATTCCGCCGCAAGCAAGGTCAATACCGGCAAGAAGCCCGCCGCCAAGGAGCCCGCGCCCCTGCCGCCGCAGGCCCCTGCGCCCACGCCTGCGGAAAGCGCCGTACGGCCCGTTGCTCCGGAACCAGCCGCCGTCCCGGCCGAGTCCCTGGACATTACGGACGCCAAGCCTGCGCTGACCACGAAAAAGCCTATCAAGGACAAGCCTGCCGCTGCCCCAAAGGCGCCTGCGGCGACCTCGCGGGGGACGGTCGTGGCCGTGTCCGCCGCAGACAAGCCCGGGGAATACGTCCTGTCCGTCACCACCTCGGCCCCGGTGGGCGACGTGACCCGGGTCTATATGGATGACCCGCCCAGGCTGATAATTGATCTGGCCGGGGGCTGGACCTATACGGGCGCGTTGTCTTTGCCCAGCAAGAGCCCGTTGATCCGTCAGGTGCGCGTCGGCAAGCATCCGGACCGTCTGCGTCTGGTTTTGGATCTTGCCCCCGAGGCCGTCACCAGACTGCGCGAGGCCCCGATGGTGGACAGGAACCCTAACGGCGTCGTCATCCGGCTGCCGAAATAACCTGTTCCCCAACGACATCAACAACAACTCCACGACAATACTCACCCCTCACGAACGTGTTCCAGAAGGGACCACAAAGCGGGGACGTCGGCCCGCGAAAGGAGAATCCGGCCGTGAAGCGCACCGTGCGCCTCATTTTCCGTCTTTTCATCTGGACGCTTGTCGCTGCCTTGTGCGTGGAGACCGCCTGTTTCGGGGCCATTACGCTGATCAACACCATAATCTACGACAACCTGCGGGAAGGCCCCCGGGCCGCCTACGACCCCTATGCCCTGTTTCTGCAGCAAGACGGCATCTGGCCCACCATGGGCATCGCCGTGGCCGACGACCCTGCCGATGACCGCGTCATCTGGTTTTTTGGCGGCTCCACCATGCGGGCCGGGAACTCCCCCTTCGAGACCTCCATCCCGAGCTTTGCGGCGCAAGCCCTCAATGCCGGCCCCGGTCCCGAGCGCTTCAACTGTTTCAATTTCGGGGTCAATTCCTTCAACTCCCTGCTTGAGACCAAATACCTCCAGAAACTTCTGATCGAGTTTCCCATCCGCCCCAACCTGGTGGTCTTTTACGACGGGGCCAATGACGCCAACTATTTGAGCCTCTACAAAAACCCGTACGGGCATGAGGGCATGGACCGCGTGCAGGGACTCCTTGAGAGCTATTTCAAGACACCCATCGGCATACTCAAACCTTTGGCCGCAGCCTGGTATGCCTCGTTTACACGGGAGATGTACGCCAAACTGGCCTATGCCATGACCCCGCTTGATCCTGACTCCCCACTTTTGCACGAGTTCGTGGATCTCGCCATCAAACGCTACGATTACGTCGCCAAGGTCACAGCGGCGTACGGCTCTGCATTTGTGCTTTTCCTGCAACCCATATATTGGGGGGAAACCTGCGAGAACATGGACCTCCATGTGTTCCAGGAAGAGGAAAAGACCATCCTTGGACGTCGATCTTTCCCCCATGTCCGGCAAAATGCGTTGATCGTCTATGCCGCTTTGGAGAAGGCCTTGTCCGACAAACCCTATTTCGTGAACATGCGAAACGCCTTGTGTTCCCGACTGACACCAGCGTACACTCCCGATGGCGTGCACCAGACCGATGACGGCCGCAAGGGCGTGGCTTTGGCCATGCTCCCCGTGCTTCGGCAACGCATCGCCGAGTGGGACAAGACGCTAGGGAGGAAGCCATGAAACGCCTTTTCGCGATAACGCTGTGCACCCTTTTGCTGGCGACGACGGCCGTGGCCCAAGGTCTCAAGGAGCGTAGTCTGGGCGAAACCGCACCCCCCACGCCGTCCGCCCAGGTCACCCCGGCCCAGGGCGCGCAGTCCGCGCCGCCAGCCCAGTACGCCCCCCCGGCCCAGACCACGACCCAGTCCCCGTACGCACCTCCGGCCCAAGGCGCGCAGTCCGCGCCGCCAGCCCAGTACGCACCCCCGGCCCAGGGCGCCCAGTCCGCGCCGCCAGCCCAGTACGCCCCCCCGGCCCAGGGCGCGCAGTCCGCGCCGCCAGCCCAGTCCGCGCCGCCCCCTGGGGCCGCCCAGACCGCGCCGCCTCCGCCCCCGTCGGATGGCGCAACGACGCCCCATCCCAAGGACTCACGGTCCCGGAAATATTCCCGGGCCGAGGTGCATCAGGAGGTCATGAATTTTTTTGACGGCGGTTCAGCCGGACTGGCCGAACTGGTGGCCAAGGCCTTCAAGGATATGGGCCAGCCTTCCGGCTACATCAAGGGCAGCGAGGCCGGAGGGGCGCTTCTGGTGGGGCTACGCTACGGCACGGGCTATCTCTACATCAAAAATCACAAGCCCATCGAGGTGTTCTGGCAAAGTCCCTCCGTGGGCATCGATCTGGGCATCAATGCCGTGCGGGTGTTCACCCTGGTCTACGGCATGGACCGGCCGGATGAAATCTTTCGCCGGTTTCCAGGCGTGGACGGCAGCGCCTATTTCATCGGCGGCTTCGGCATGAACTACCAGACCAGCGATGGCCTGGTCCTGGCCCCTATCCGCTTCGGCGTGGGCCTGCGCCTTGGGGCCAACGTCGGCTACCAGCACTATACCCGCACCCAGGAAATCAATCCCTTCTAGCCACAAACCCTCTGTGTCCCTCGCCAGCGGCGGCTCCCTTCCAGGAGTCGCCGCTTTTTATTCGGTCACGCCATAGCACCCAGGCAGGCCGCAAGCTCCCCAAGCACCACGCAGGCGCCCAGAAAATCCCCGTTCACCGCCCCCCGGCTTTTGGCCAGCCCGGCCAGCATGGCCACCACCACGGCGCAAAGGACAAGCCCCGACACCATCCCGCGCCCACCCGCCAGCAGCATCCCGGCAAGAACCGTGGCCGCAAGCGTCCCCGCCATGACCGCCGGAGTCGCCCCGTCCAGGAAGAGCTGCCCGAGCCCCGGCCGGGCCAGACGCCGCGTCAGGCCCATGAGCCATACCGCGCTCGTCCTGCCGACGATAAACGAAAAGGCGACCGCAGACGCATCCCCGGCCATAAACAGCCCGGCATACAGCACCAGCTTGCCGGACAGGGCCACGAAAAGGCCCATGGCCCCGAAGGCCCCCACCCGGCTGTCCTTCATGATCTCGAAAAATCGCTCGCCCCGGGCCATGCTGCCCCAGGCGTCGGCCACGTCAGCCAGACCGTCGGCATGCAGCCCCCTGGTGGCCCACAGGTCGATCACCACCGCAAGCCAGGCCGCCAGCCACGGCCCCGCCCCCAGCGCCGCAGGCGCGACCGCCATGCCGCCAAGCACCAGCCCGACAACCGGAAACCAACGCACCGAGGCCGCAAAATCAGCACCGCCAGCAGGGCCAAACCGCGTCAAAAACCCGAACGCCGTCCCCAAACCACGAAGCATCGCATCCTCCTGTGTTGTCGGGGAGGAGGCTGCCGCCCCCTCCCCGAACCCCTCCCCCGCCCGGGGGGAATCATTCCCCCCGGACCCCCTGGTCTCCGGTCGTCCAGCCCTGGCGCGTTGCGCCCGGGCTGGACGACCGGGGAGCCATGGTGAGCGGGGGAAGCGATTTCTCCCGAGACGGGAGGTGTTCGTGAAGCGCGCTAAAATTTTTGAAAGGGGGTCCAGGGGGAAAACTTTTTTTAAAAAGTTTTCCCCCTGGTCGCCGAAGGCGCCTCAAACGACAGCGTGACGGCATGGCCGGGGCCAAGGCCGGTCACGGCGGCGGCGGAGGCGCACGGCGCCGCCAGTTCATAATATCCCTGGCTCCCGGCCAGAAGGCCCAGGGCGGCTGGGGGAATGCCCGCATACGTGGCGACCCGGCGCAGGGGAAATGCCCCCGACGTTTTCAGGGTGAGGCCCGGCGCGGTGTCGAGAATGGGCCGCCAGCGGTCCAGGGGAAGGCCCAGGATAAGATTGCCGAACCGATCCGCGTGCAGGATGCGGCAGTGCAGCAGGCCATTGTCCAGATGGGGATCGAGGCCGGGCAGGATATGGAGTGAATCCCAGGCGATGGTCTGTCCCAGCGTCCCGGGGGTGACGCCTGAGGCCAGAGACGCCGCCAACGGCGCGAAGACGTCCCGGCCGTGAAAGGTGGCGGCGGCGCTGGCGGGAACCGGGAAGGCCCAGGCGGCGTCGGGAGCGGCGCAGGCCAGGAGGAGGGACACGAGGCCGTTGTCCGGGGCCAGCACCAAGCGACCGCGCCAGGAAAGCCCGACGATGCGGCGCGACGAACCCACTCCGGGGTCGACCACGGCCACGGCCACGCTGCCGGTCGGCAGCCAGGGCAGGCTGGCGGAAAGAAAAAAGGCCCCGGCCAGGATGTCGTGGACCGGGACGCCGTGGGTCAGGTCAAGGATGCGGACCATGGGCAGCCGCGAGGCCAGGACGGCCTTCATCTGCCCCACATAGGGGTCGTCAAGGCCGAAATCCGTCAGCAGGGCGACCACCGGCGGGACATGGGACATACGTCCTCCACGCCGCACACTGTGGCGGCGCGTCTAAGAAATAGCCGAAAACGCCGCCAATGCAAAGACAACGGGGGAGCGGGGGATGGCGAAAGAAAGAGGCGAAAATCAGTCGCCCACGGTCTGGGCCTTGGGACGCTGGTCCAAGGTGATGGAAAAGGACACGGCGTAGAGGTGGTGGAAAAAATCCACGTATTCCACATGAACGTCGGCGGGTACGGTGATCCGGGCCGGGGCGAAGTTGATGATGCCCTTTATTGCGGCCTCGGTCAGGAAGTTGGCGGCGCGCTGGGCCCTATCCGGCGGGGTGGTGATAAGACCGATCTCGATATCCAGGTCGCGTGCCGTCTCCTTGAGACGCCGGGTGCAGACCACCTCGAGCCCTGTGACCTCCTCGCCGATCTTGAAGGGATCGCAGTCGAAAGCGGCCACAATGTCGTATCCCCGGTATTTGAATTCCCGGTGCCGCAAAAGCGCCTTGCCCAGGTTGCCCACCCCTACCAGGGCGCACTTCCACATGCGATCCACGCCCAGGGAGCGCTTGATGGCGGTGATCAGGTCCTGCACATGGTAGCCCACGCCGCGCACCCCGAATTCGCCGAAATAGGCGAGGTCCTTGCGAATCTGCGAGGGATTGACGTTGCAGGTCCGGGCCAGAAGCTCCGAGGACACCACCTGGGTTCCTTCGCGCTTGAAGGACTCCAGCACCTGGACGTACATGGCCAGCCGCTTGATTGTAGCTCTTGGGATGTGGTCGCTTTTCACGATAATATGCCGGTGTGGGTGCAGCTAACGATGTGAAACTTTTAACAAGTGTTGTTTTATTAAAAGGAGGCCGATGGTCCGGCCTCCTTTTAATAAACGGTACGTTCGCAATTAACCCATGTAGGGGTTGGCGAACAGCAGGATCAGGTTGATGACCAAGCCGTAAATGGCCAGGGACTCAAGGAAGGCCAAGCCCAGAATCAGGGTGACGGTGATCTTGCCGCTGGCCTCGGGGTTACGGGCGGTGCCTTCGCAGGCGGCCTTGATGGCCAGACCCATGCCCAGGCCGCAGAAGGCGGCGGCGATGGACTGAGCCAGGGCGGTGGCCCAGGAGATGGTGGCGATGACGGCGGGGTCGCCGGCGGCAAAGGCCACGCTGGCCAGGGCAAGAAGGGCCACGGTGTTCAGGGCGATCATCATTGACTTGCGCATGTGCATCCTCCAGCATTCATAAATGCGGTTTGTATGGTTATCGGTCTCAAGGACCATTTCCCCCGACTTAATGGGCGTGTTCCAGCGATCCTTTAAGGTAGATCATAGACAGCATGAAGAACACGAAGGCCTGGATGGTCTTGGCCAGGATGAACATGAAGTACATCGGGAAGGTGGAGACCACCGGGGCCAGGGCGAAAAGCAGCACCAGGACGATTTCACCGCCGCGCACGTTTCCGAAAAGACGCAGGGTGAGCGACAGCGGCCGGGCCAGGTGGGAGATCAGCTCCACCGGCAGCATGAGCGGGGTCAGCCACCAGAACGGTCCAAGGAAGTGTTTGATGTAGCCGGGACCCCAGAGCTTGAGTCCCCAGAAGTTGTAAAAGAGGAACACGGTGATCGCCATGGCCGCGTTGGTGTTGATGTTGGCCGTGGGCGCGTCGAAACCAGGCACGAAGCCGATGAGGTTGCCGATGAGGATGAAGACGAACAGGCCGCACAGAAACGGGAAGACCTTGCGCCCTTTTTCGCCGATGTTGGCGACCACGAAACTTTCCAGGCCGCCCACCAGAAATTCGAAAAAGTTCTGCATCCCGCCGGGGACCATGGCCAGCTTGCGGGTAGCCATGGAACCGATCACGATCATGACGACCATGACCACCCAGGCGTTCACCACGTTGCCAGGGACGTTCAGGCCAGCCGCGTGAAAGGCCTCCTCGACGATCAGAAGGGGATGCGGAAGTCCACCAGCCATAGCTTATGCCTCCTTTCCATTTGACGCTTCCCGCGTTCCGGAGGCCGCGACCCTGGCGGCGCCCCAGCACAGAAAATTGACGACGATGATTGAAACCCCGACAAGAAGCGCGACAGGTCGCGCCCCTGCCCACACGATAAGCGCGTACAAGACCGCGCCGGTCAACCCCAACCGCAGATAGAACCAGGCCAAGGAGGCCAGGACGGCCTCGGTCCGGTTGGCCTGGGAGGTGATGCGGGAGCCGAATCCGGCCAGGGACCAGAAGTTCAGCGTCACCAGCACCGCGCCAGCGCCGTACGACCATGCCCACGTCGAAAATCCCAGGACCGCCAGACAGAAAAGCGTCGAAACCCCGGCCAAAAGGATCTGGTTGCGCACCATCATCCGAATGTCCGGGTTCACGAACCCCCGACGGGCGAGCAGCCGGTCGAAGGTGGCGAAAAGCGCCTTATCCCTGGTCATCATGGTTCGTCGTCGTGTTCTCTTCCTGGAATTTCTTGGCTTCCAGGTAGATGTTCCGAAAACCCGCCGCAATGCCGAACAACAAAAACAGCAAAAGCAGCCACGGCTTGGTGTCAAGCCACACATCCAGCCAATATCCGGCAAGAAGCCCGACAATGACGCCGGAAACCAGATGCAGCCCCATCACGGAGGCGTTGCCTACGGCATCCCACGTCTTTTTATCTTTAAATACCGGTGACTTGAGAAATTTGTCCAGCACCTTCTCTCCCTCGTTCCGGCCGTTTCCGCAGGCGTGCGACGCCGCGCCCGACGGAGATCGTGCAAGACTTCACAAGTCGCGAAGCCCTAACACGCCCATTTTGGGAAAGTCAACGCTGTTTGCGCTTTTACCACGCAATTTCAGCGCTGGGAAGCCCGCATATGTCTTTCTCGCGACACGTCAGCTCCCGCCTCGCAGGGGAAACGCCACCACGGCCCGCGTCCCCTGATGGACGGGCTCGATGCGCAGTTCGCCGCCGATCTGCCCGGCCAGCCCCTGCACGAGCTCCAGGCCCAGGCTGTCCAGCCTGGCGCTCTCCCGCTCTCCAAGCCCGACGCCGTCGTCGCTGACGGCCAGTTCGGCCCATATTCCCCGGATCGAAAGGCTGACCCGGACCGTGCCCGACATGCCCTCCGGAAAGGCGTGCTTGACGGTGTTGGACAACAGTTCGTTGACGATGAGTCCCAGGGGGACCAGGGCTGACGGGGAAAGCCGGACGTCGGCCATGTCTGCGGCCAGCCGCAACCGCCCCCGGCCGTAGGTCATGAGTCCGAACAGGCGTTCGGTCAGGGTGCGCAGGTAGTCTCCGGCGTCCTGGCGCATCTTTGGGTCTGCGCTGCACAGCGTCTCGTGCACATGGGCCACGGCCATGACCCGCATCCGGGACTTTTCCAGCAGTTCCCGGCACGTGTCGTCAGCGGTCTCGTCCGATTGCAGGCCCAGAAGCCCGGCCACCACGCTTAAATGGTTCTTGATGCGGTGGTTGGCCTCGCGCAGGCGCAGCTCCGAATCCTCGGCCTTGGCCTGAAAGGCGAGCATGGACATTTCCACGCTGCGCTCCAGACGCTTGCGTTCCAGGGCGATCTCGATGGCCGCCTTGATCTGGCAGTTCTGGAAGGGTTTGAGGATATATCCGTACGGATGGACGCCCCTGGCCCGGGCGATATGATCGTCGTCGCCAAACGCGGTCAAAAGCACCACCGGAATGCTCAGGTCGCGTTGGATATGTTCGCAGGCCGCGATGCCGTCCAGGCGGCCGGGCATGACGACGTCCATGAGCACCAGATCGGGATGCCCCCGCGAGGCGAAGTCCACGGCCTCTTCTCCGGCCCCGGCCGATTCCAGCACCCGGTACCCCATGGCCCCCAACATGTCTTCAAGCTGGGCGGTGATGACCGGCTCGTCGTCCACAACCAGAATGCTGCCCTTCCCCGTCGCGCTCATTTCCACGTACACCCCTCCGCGACTGAAAATTCCACGGTCACCGCCGTGCCTTCCTTCGTATCGATTCGCAGACTTCCGCACAACTGCCTTTTGACCGTGTCCCGGATAAGCCGCAGCCCGAAGGTTTTGGTCCCGCCCTCGCCCAGGCCCCCGGGCAGGCCCCGGCCGTAGTCGCGGATGGCGATGACCGCCCGGCCCGGGGACCGCCAGCCGATGCGGATGTCCACCCGTCCCCGCTCTCCCCGGGGATAGGCGTGCTTGAAGACGTTGCTTAAAAGCTCGTTGAGCAGCATGCCGCACGGCACGGCCTTGTCCAGGGGCAGGGGCACGCACTCGAGGTCAAAGACCGGCTCGACGCCCTCGGCCTCGTACATCCCGGCCAACTGGCGGAACAGCGTGCGCCCGTAGCCCGCGATATCGATGCGCCCGATGTTGCCGCTGCGGTACAGTTCCGTATGGATGAGCCCCATGCCGTGGATCTTGGCCTGGAGATCCAGGCAGACGGCCCGGGCCGCAGGGTCGAGAATGCGGCGGCCGGCCATGTCCGTGAGGCTGGAGACGATCTGGAGGTTGTTTTTGACCCGGTGGTGGATCTCCGCGAGCAGGCTTTCTTTTTCTTCCAACGCCTCCCGCAGTCTGGCCTCGACCTTCTGGCGCTCCTCGATCTCGGCCAGGAGCCTGGCGTTGGCCGCCTTGAGTTCGTCCATGCGCTCAGCCACCCGTCTCTCCAACGCCCGCCGCCGCCGCGGGTCCGCACGCTTCCGACTCCTGTTGCGCAAGACTGACAGCTTCACGGGGTTTGATCACCTTGCTCCAAGCGACAGACCAGTCTTTCGACCGCTAGCGATTATCCTATATCAATCGCAGTTATAAAGTGCAAACCCCTTGCACGTGCGCGGACCCGACCCCCCCCGGGCATGACAACCCCGGGCCTTTGGGATAGGTTTGGACGTGACGACGGTTTTCCCCCAACGCTTTTCGTCCACAGCCAAGGAGGTTTGCATGAAAAGCCTGCTCACGATTTTCGCCCTGACGCTTTTTTCGGTCCTGGCGGCGGCACAGGCCCAGGCCCAGACCAAATACTTCTGCGTCAAACCCGGCGGTGCGCCTGTGTGCGCCATCATGGTCCCGGCCGGGTCCCGACACGATCCGAGCGTCCTGTGCAACCTGTCCTGCCCCCAGTGCAGCCTGACCTGCGTCGCCCAGTTGCGCCTGGGGGCCGGGGCCGCAGGCATGGAGGACCAGGTCCCCATGGTCCAGGTCCGGCCCGAGGCCCTGACCGGCCAGGACATGCAAAGCAACATCGAGACCCCGGAACACTGCGACGCCCAGTACCAAACCTGCCTGGCCAACTGCCGCCGCGACCCCAAGACCAGCGCCAACGTCGAGTACCTGCGCCAATGCGAGGCCTACTGCCAAAGCGTGCGCTCCGGCTGCGGCACGGGCAACTCCGGCCGCTGACATCAACCCTCACGGCCGCCGCACCCCCCGACCGGGCGGCGCGGCGGCCGCAGCCCGCAGCCTGCGCCGCCTGTGCGGGCCATTGACTTCGCGACCGACTCCGGGCACGAATCGCCCATGATCCAGTATACGGCGCAATATCTGAAGATCCTGTCCGGCTATATGGGCAGGCTGGTGGAGTGGCCCGAGGTGGTCACCGAGGGCCGGACCCTGGAGGAATGCCGCGAGCAGCTTCGGGACGCCCTGCGGGAAATGGTCCTGGCCTACGAGGACTTGGGGAGGGACATCCCCCCCGGCAACGCCCTCATGGAAGCCCTCGCCGTGGAATCGCCCCATGTCCGTCAAACGGCGTGACCTCGTCCGGCACCTGGAGAAAAACGGCTTCCGCCTGCTGCGCGAAAGGGGCAACCATTCCATATACACCAACGGGACCAAGGCGATTCCGGTGAAACGACACAACGGCCTGGGCCGCATCACCGCCAATGAACTATGCAAACAGGCCGGGATTCCGGCCATCTTCTAAACGTCCCCCATGCACCTGACCGGCGCCGTCATCCGGCCCCCCAGCGAGGCCGACAGCATCCTCATCCAGGCCACCCTGGGCTGTTCGCATAACGCCTGCGCCTTCTGCGGGGCCTACAAGGACAAACCCTTCCGGGTGGTCCCCGAGGCCGACGTGGACGCCGCCCTGGACTTCGCCGCAGCCTACTGCCGCCGCCAGCGCCGGGTCTTTCTGTGCGACGGCGACGCCATGGTCCTGTCCATGGGCCGCCTGACGCGGCTTCTCACCCGCATCCGGGAACGGCTGCCCTTCGTGACCCGGGTTTCGGCCTACGCCAACGCCAAAAGCCTGCGCACCAAGTCCGCGGACGATCTGGCCGCCCTTGGCGGCCTGGGGCTGCACACCCTGTACATGGGCCTTGAGTCCGGAGACCAGGACACCCTTTCGGCCATGAACAAGGCCGACGCCGCATGCGACATCGTGGCCGCCGGGCAAAAGGTCCGCCGGGCCGGGCTTCGCCTGTCGGTCACGGTGCTTCTGGGGCTGGCCGGAACGGGGCGATCCCGCATCCATGCCGAAGGCACCGGCGCGGCCCTGACGGAGATGGACCCGGATCAGGCCGCTGCCCTGACGCTGATGCTGGTTCCGGGCACGCCGCTATTCGCCGACTGGAAGGCCGGTCGCTTCGTGCTGCCGGATGCGGCGGGCATGCTGGCCGAACTGGCGGTTTTGCTTGAACGCACCACACTCTCCCGGGGCCTTTTTCTGGCCAACCACGCCTCCAACTTCCTGCCGCTCAAGCTGCGTCTGCCCCGGGACAAGGAAACGGCCCTGGCGCTCATCGGCCGCGCCCTGGACGGCGACGTGCCGCTTCGGCCGGATCACGTCCGCGCCCTGTAGGGCGACGCCCGGGAGGGGGAACCCTTTTGAAAAAGGGTTCCCCCTCCCGGACCCTCCC
>Ga0209467_1000664_pt1 | contig 40790 bp, 28 predicted proteins | sample Higcelwee11metaG_FD_187175 | JGI IMG/M metagenome (GOLD analysis project Ga0209467, IMG submission 187175) | Freshwater pond sediment microbial communities from the University of Edinburgh, under environmental carbon perturbations - High... | ecosystem: Environmental > Aquatic > Freshwater >... | reverse complement strand
ATAACCACTTTAGTGGTAGCCGGAAAAGAAGGTGCGGTTGGAAGCCTTTCGGAGGGCGATAGCCCAGCCGGTATCATGCCCTTATAGGGCTAAAGCAAGCCACCCGCTAAGCGGGTGGTCTTGACTTAGGTGCACACAATAAAGGGATATTGTGTTTTTCTTCGATCGGGATCGGCATTGAATGAAATACATTTTCAAAAACCTCAATTAATCAATCGCCTCATAAACCGCATCGAGAACGCGTGCGCGCACTTCCAGTTCAAGCAGCTTGTTCGAGCTGCCCGCAAGTGTGCGGTTGGATAAAAAGACGTAGACAAGATTATGCTCGGGATCGGCCCAGACGCATGTGCCGGTAAAACCCGTGTGCCCGAAGACTGAGGGGTCGGCAAGCTTTGATGGATAGCCCTTTTCGTTCTGCGGGTTGTACCCGTCGAAGCCGAGCTTGCGTCTGCCGTTGCCGTTGTGCGAAGCACTCATGGTGAACAGATCGACGGTAGATTCTTCAAAAAAGCGCGACCCGCCGTAGGTGCCCCTGTTCAGGAGCATCTGGAATATCACCGCAAGATCATTTGCGTTGGTAAATAGTCCCGCATGCGCACTGACCCCGCCCATCATCGCCGCAGAGGGATCCTGCACATAGCCGCGAAGAGTCGTATTGCGGAAGTAGTCGTCGATTTCCGAGGGAACAACTTTATCAAGGGGAAATTTTTTATAGGCGTTAAACCCGGTGTGCCGCAGCAGAAGAGGATTATAAAAATTTTTCTGCATATAGGTGTCGAGCTTCTGCCCCGATCTGCGTTCGATCTCCTCCTGGACGAAAAACATGCTCAGGTCGCTGTATACGTATCTTCCCCGCCCGGAGCTTTTCGATTTCAGAATCTGGGGCCACATGACAGAACGGTAGTAATTTTTTCTGAGAAAAAAGTTGTCGGTGACACGGATATTGTAGGCGGCGGAATATCTGCTGCGATGGTCTTTCGCGGTGATCTTATTTCTGAAGGCGATTGCCGGTAAAAGACCCGCCTCGTGGTATAAAAGATCGCGTGTAGTGATCCCCCCTTTATCACTTTTTTTTGTTTCAGGCAGATACTTTGACAGGGGGGCATCGAGATCTATCTTCTGCTGCTCTGTCATGCGCATGACGGCGAGCGTTGTCGCGGCGACTTTTGTTATCGAGGCCACATCATAGATGTCTGTCGGTTCGACCGCCCGCGAATCCTCGTACGATTGTGTGCCGTAGGCCTTCTCGAATATTATTTTTCCATCTTTTGCCACTAGTATCACCGCGCCGGGAGTGCACCCCTGATTGATGGCATCGGTAACTATCTCGTCAATCACGCGAAGTTTGTCACTGTGAACGCCCGCATCTTCGGGAACACTTCGCAGAAGGCGCACCGGTGTAACCGAGTATCCCGACCCGGCAGGATAGGCAGCAGAGATATCAAGCGCCAGCCGTGTGGATAGTGCCGCGGCGCCGAAGATCAGCTGCGCCGTGTATCTTGCGGATACCTCTGAGGAGACTTGCGAGATAATTACCGGATGGTTTATTTTATCGAGATACTGCAGCGAGGTGAAATCACCGAATACGGTGAGGATGACAAGGTGCTGTTTCTGAGAATTGCTGATAAACTGAACAAGTGCGGGATCTGCGAGCGATTCGGCGGAGCACTGGATGACAATGGTGTTGTACCCCTTTATTCGTGCGCTGAGACCGCGACTGTGTCCAGTGTCCAGCGAATCGAGTGATGCGGTGATATGAAGTACCGTCGTGTAGCACTGAAGCTCGTTAACAAATGAATCCGAATAGGAGTATTCAAAATCGATGCAAGCTATTTTGTCTGCCGAGGCGCTTTTCAGGGGGATGTTCAATCTGCTGTTGTTGAGCAGCAGCGTCGCGGCGGAAACTCTCTCCCTGTCGAGAAGGTAATTCATGTTCAGCTGATGCACAGAGGGCTCTCTCACCGGGGTGGTTCCCGCGGTAAGAGGCTGTGTCAGCGCGATGAGCGTAAAAACGGCGACTGAGAAAAGAAGCGGCGCGACAGAAATACTAATAATAATTTTTGCAGATAAACTTGTAACAATGCGATGCGGTGGTGTAATCATGGCTGCAGTAGATCCCCTTTTTAAATCAGGGGCAGTACACTGCAGGGCAGGAAAAATGGCCAGAAGAAAATCTGTTTCCGGCTGTCTCCACAGCCGTATCCGGTGTGCGTTATTTCGCGACAGGCGGAGTGTACCAGGGTGGTATCATTTTGTACAGTGCCGTGTCACTGACCGCTCCCGAGATTTCGACATACTCGGTTGTGCTGCTGCCAAGGTAGAGTTTACCGGAGAAAGAAAAAGAAGCGGTACTTCCCCATTTTGTCACAGTAACCTTTGCAGTGGATTCGGTGCCCGAGCTGCTGTAGCAGGTCATCTTCTGCCAGCCGTCACTGTCGGCGGCCGTGCAATAACTCAGATCAAATCCCGTCGAGTCTTCGGTGAAGCTTCCGACATCGGTTGTTTGCGGAAGGTTAATATTCAGGTTGCAGAACTTTCCGTCGGCGCGCTTGAAGGCGTTCGTCTGATAGTGTTCCGTGCCCAGGTAGGTGGTGCCGCTATAATCGGGGTACTTGTATATGGCATTCATCTGGGTCTTTACCGGTTTTCCGTCAACGTCGAAGGTGACGTATGCTGTATCGTTAGTATAATCATCGTACTCTGACATATCTGCGACGGGAGCATTCTCGACGCTCCCCGAAACGGTATACAAGCTGCCGTCGGTTCCGTTGGCGAGCGTGCCTTCAAAGGTAAAGGAGACTTTTTCATCCCATCTGGTTATATCTATCGTATAGCTGTTCGTGAAAATCTCGTTTACGGTGGATGTGGTATCCCAGTTTGTATCAGTGCTGTTGAGGCGGTGAGTGTATCTGATTGTTATATCAGAATCCGAAGTATATTTTTTTGCGGTGACAAACGGGCAGAAATTTATCACAAATTCATCTTTGTTGGTCCAGTCGTAGCTGTTCTCAACCGAATAGACTGAATAATCGTATTTTCCCTTTCTGATGCCGCCGTCAACGCAGTAGAAGGTCTTTTCCTCGCCGTTAAGGGTGAAGGTGAATTTCATTCCCCCCTCATTCTCTGCATCATTAAAAAACGGTGCGTTCTGGACGCGGCCGCTGACAACAAGAGGATTGCTGAGCAGCTCCTTCTGCTGCTCTTCTGAATATTCTCTCTGGTATATTGTCGCCTCAAAAGTGAAGGATGCTTTATCATCCCACCTCGATATCACTACACTGCAGGGATCATCAGGATTGTACTTGGCCCACTCCGAACTTGAATCGGTGTTCTCATTGTAAGTGTTGTAGTTGATGCCGATCGGCGCCTCATAGCCGTACGTCTGAACAGCTACCTCATCGCGAAAAGATATTGAGAAGTTATTATACTCGCCGACGTTTGCCGGAAGCTCAGCATGCAGTTCATAGAAGTTCTCTCTGTGCGCAATACCCCCCTTGACGGGAAGCTCGTAGTTTTTTCCGTCTATCGTGAGAAAAAGTATCGTGGGCGGTGCCGCCGTAAAATCTTTATCTACTTTGATACCGCCGGTTGAATCGAGAAACAGAAACAGGCATCCCGAGACAAGCAGAACTGCCGGCAGCAATGATAATCGAACAAGTGTCTTACACATGAATCCGCCTATAGCGATTTATGAATTTATTGAACCATTTTGTGCTGTCAACGCATGGTAAAAGAACAAAATTTCCGCAAGAGCATACTGATCAATTCGTAAACCGCTCTATTTAAAATGTTTTAGATAAATTGACGACAGGCCCGATGGTGATTGATGAAGAATTCTTGAACTTCTTGATATAGGGATCATCTGAAACCGATGCCTGACAAAAGCTGTACTGCGCCTGCACTCCAAACTCAAGTGTCATTTGTGAGTCGGGATATAAATGAGCGACACCGATTTTCAACACCGGCGCATGACACAGAAGCGTTCCGCTTTGGTGAATATCCGCATAATTGATATTGAGCGTTGTTGCGTTAAAAAAATACGAAATCGTGGTAAGCAGAAAGTAGTTTCCAGCGATGTGATTGTTGAAGGTGAATCCCCCGCCTGCATTGTACGAGTCTGCGATGATATAAAGATCGGTCTGTTCGCCTTCCAGGCTTCCCTCCGCTTTGCCTTTCGAACTGTACGAAATTGAGTAATTACCGCTGTTCATTACACTAAAAATTTTTACACCTAAGAACGCCGTAATCATATTGTTGAGCCGCATATTGTAGGCGGCATAGGCCTCGAAGTGCATTATCGCGTCTGCGCTGAATTTCTCGAAATAGGACTCATCGGAATTTTCAGTGCCTGTCGAAGCGGTGTCACTTTCATCCTCTACGGTATAGGGGCGGTAAAATGCGTAGTTTTCCTTGATACCGAAGAGGGCGTATGCGGACAGGCTGCTATTCCTGTTGAAATGAAGGTTTACCGAAGGACCGATATAGAATACGTACTGATGAAGAGGGCCGCGGTCTTTATCCTCGTATTCCCCCAGCTGTTCACCCGGGTAGTCTTGAGTGGAAAAACCAAACCATGTTTTTAGACCGGCCCCTACCACCATCGAGCTGGACGAGCGGGGAACGAGGAACAGCAGGCAGACAAATATTAGTGCGCAGAATTTTCTATCTCTCATTATGGTCAACCCCTGATCCGGTTTTACTTTTTTCTGCCCGCAGCCGTTTTGATCGAATCGATCTCCTCAACCCGCCATGGAGAGCCGTCGATGTGAAAAATATCATGGAACCAGACAGCCGGCTCGGGCGAGTCTTTTTTTGATTTCCAGGGGAAATTAGTCTGTGTCTTTCCGGCGACCACTCCCCACGAATAGCACCCGACACCATCGCGCCTGAAAACAGGAAGGTGTGTTTCGAAAAGACTATCGGAAGTTCGCGCCATGTACTCTGTACAGACAACAGGGCGGCCGCTCGCTTTAAGCTGTGTGATCTGCGATTCGAGATTTGCCGCGTTTTTGTAATTATGGAATGTGATGATATCGCATTCATTATCAAGAAAATTATTCAGTTTTGTATCATTGAACCATATGGGGGAGGTGAGAGGCTGGGATGGATTGCATGACCTTGCCCATTCAAAACTTTTTTTCAGCAGCTGTAGTGATTTGTCAGGCTGAATTTTCTTCGCGATAAAAATGGCCGCAAGTGATAAAGCCTTAAGCGGCTGCGCTTTTGACAGTGACGGAAGGAAGTAGTTGCCGACCTCGTTATAGAGATCCCACATGACGATGCGCTTATCATGCGAAAATTCGGAAACAATCTCCTTCACGTAGATCTCGATCGCGGCCCATGTCGACTCATCCCTTACAGTCTGTATGCCCGGTGACTGAACCCAGCGGGAGTTGTGTTTGCCGGGTATCGGCGGCTGCTGTATTCCCGGCGCAGGATCGGTATGCCAGCAGTCGTCGAAGATCACCGGTATTGTCGAGAGTTTTAATTTTGCAGCAATATCGAGAAATTCATGGAAACGGGCAATAAAACCCTTGCGGTCACTTGCCCACGCGACATCATGAAGAAAAACGCGCACCGAGTTGAATCCCGTATCCCTGGCCCAGGAAAGCTCGCGGCGGATAGTCACCGGATCAAATGTTTTCTCACCCCACATCTCTATCTGGTTAACGGCGTTTGACGGGATGAAATTACAGCCTAACAACCATCCGAAATTGCGGTACCATCTCCAAGCTTCATCTGCAGACCATCTTGCCCTGGGCATATATTCTCATCCTTTGGCTTCCATTTTCTTGATATCTTCGAGAATTGCGTTATACCGTTTCTCGGTGATGGGGTATATGATCAGAAGAAGAACCCCGCCGAGGTAGATTACAAAGGGAATCGGCCCCAACAGCAGCCTGATGCCGAAGAGTGACTGCGGCGTCTGCTCAACATTCGGTACATAGTGTACAAATGTGAGTATTGCACCGGTGATTGCCATCGCAAGCGCCTGTCCGCATTTTGTGCAGAAAGTCCACATGCCATAAAACGCCCCTTCGGTACGTTCACCGGTAACCAGATAATTGTATTCGATAGTATCCGGTACGATCGCCCACGGCATGACATAGGTGAATCCGAGTCCCATTCCCGAAAAAACCATGACGCCGAGCGAAAAAGAGGGGGGAAAAAGGTGCCCGAAAAGAAAGAGTATCATCGCGCTGAGTGCGAATACGGAGAGCCCTATCGCATAGACAATTTTTTTGCCGGTCTTCTTTGAGACTAAAACGCTGATGGGAATAAAGATAAACGCAGTCAGAAGCATCACCGCCATCGCAGTCTGGACAAGGGCCTCGTTATTGTGGATGTACTTGAAGTAGTAGATCGCGACACCCATGATAATGGTCAGTCCGATGATATGCATAACGTATACGCCGAGGATGATGTTATAGGGTTTATTTTTGAACACCTTGATAAAAGAGGCGATGATATTCTCTTTTTTTAATTCAGGATATTTATCGCTCTCTTTTACCGAGAAAAACGTAATAAGAGCACTGACCATCATGACTATGCCGAACAGTATCCCCATTGCGGCATAACCTGCATCTTTAGTCTCGAACATGTCGATTATCGCGTACGATCCTACGCCGCCGATGATTGTTCCCACCACGGCGAAGCCGAAGCGGAATCCGTTGAGTGATGTGCGTTCATTATAGTCCGGTGTAAGCTCGGGAGTCAGAGAGTTGTAGGGAATATTTACAACGGTATACGCGGTGTTTAAAAGACAGAACGCGGTGACGCCCCATATAAAAAGAAGCGTCTGATTCTGAAGGTGCGGATTAATGAACATGAACGCCATTGTGATAAAAAGGGGAAATGAACCGAAGAGAATCCAGGGGCGGCGTCTGCCCCAGCGGCTTTTTGTTCTGTCCGAGAGGTAGCCCGCCATCGGATCGGTGACGGCGTCCCAGAATTTTCCAATCGCCACAACCGTGCCCGCGAGAGCGGCGCTCAAGCCGACGGTGTCGGTAAGATAGTTCATGAGCAGAAAGCCGATGACGGTAAAGAAAAGATTTCCGCCGACATCACAGACGCCGAAGCCGAGCTTTGTCGTGACGGGAAGTTTTACGGAGTTAACAGGGTCTTTTGATTCTGAAATTGCCACTTGAATTCTCCTGTACAAATATGTTTACAGCGGTAATTACATGTGTGTCAACCGAAACTGCACTCGGTTGCTTTGCAGTTGATCTGTATTTCAGGCGTTGGGTTTTGCAGAACCTCTTTGCGTTTCTGAAGATCGGTCTTCTGTTTCTCGGTAAGCACAATAGTGGTTACTATTTTGTCAATCTCGGCCTGAATTGTCTTGGCATCCTGTTTATAGGCGATAGATTTATTGATATCATCAAGAATTGAATCTTTGACGGCGGTAAGCTCTTTTTCAAAACGTCTGTCTTTGTTCAGCGCGCTGTCGATCATAGTGAGCGCTTTGTAATGAATGCCCTCTCCAAGAAGCGACTGGCCGCCGTAATCCCACGTGTATTCAAACCATGTGGGATAAAAAGAAATATACTCATTGCCGTAGCAAAATATTAGAATTGAGATAAAAGTATCGTCGGATTTATCTTTAGTTTCGAGCGCCTTCTGCGCAAAAATAGAGCTTACCACCGAGAAATTTGCGACTGTGCCCTCGGCGAAATAGTTAATTGATATTCCGGGAAGCAGATTGTAGATCCATGACATCGACAGTGTGGCTACCTGGTCGGCTTCGCGCAGCCGTTCATATTTTTTTTCAATAACCGGCGAGAGCTCTTCGCAAAGTGCCGCAGCCTGGCGAAAGACAGCCAGAAAATCATCGGCGGTGCTGATCGAATTATACGCGTTCCGGTATTTTCTGATGGATCCTATCTGCGCGTCAGAAAAATCCTCTTTTAATTTCGCATACTGCTCGTCGTAAGAAAAGCTTTTAAGATAGGCCTCAGCCTCGGATCCTGTTTTGATAAACGAGGAATGAACAAAGAGCTCTTCATAATGATAGGGAAGCTCTATCTTTGCCCATTTGACGCTTCCGTTGACTTCATCGCCGTCAACAATGCCGATGAAACGGACGATATTGCCTTTAAACAGTTTTTCGGCGGCATACCCGCTCTTTAACGCTTCGCTTCGCGCGTTGACATCGTCGCCTGTTATCACGCCGATATTCTCTGATGTTATCAAGTCAAGAGCGCTGAGCTCGTTCAAAGCCTGCTCATCCCCGCCTTCTGATGCCGACGGAACGTCGCCCCTCTGCACTGCCTCTGAAGAGGCTTTTTTGCAGCAGGTGAGGGCACAGGGCATAATGAGCAAAAGAACAACTAATATCCTTTTCATTCGTCTGTTCTCCGATAATGACGCAACTGTTACTGTGGATTAATTTTTTTTTTATTGTGAGCAAGCAAACCTGCAGACGCACCATTTTACGTCATCATCATGCGCATCAGAGAGTATGCTTTCGCGTGAAACCCGCAGGGCAGGTGAGAGCCCGTATTTCCAGAAGTTCACCTTTCGATCCTATCACCGCTTTACCGCTTTGTCAAGGAATATCCACGGGAAATAGCATTGACACAAGCTGTTTGATAGTGTATACTCGCGCAGTTGTAATAGTCAGTTGTGAGCAGTTTTAAGTCCGGGGCGATGTACAGACCTCGGACTATGCGGGTGTGCGGTTTAACGGCTCGAAATGTTAATTACGCCGAGTTAGTTCAGTTATTGAAGATAACCATGAAGATAACAATATAGAGGAGACACAATGAGAAATATACTTGCCTCGCTGCTTTTAGCACTTTGCATCGTGTTTCTGAGTTCGTGTTCGAGGCTGCCCCGTGAGAAGGTATGGATATATTATCCCGGCTCGAAGTCGACAGTAGGAATGACGGCCGCGATAGAGGGACGCGCCTACGACAGGGACGGAATCGTACTGCTGCAGCTGCAGCTCAGAGAGCTCGCCAATGGGGAAACCGAAGTGATTCCCCTTTCGCGGCTTGCATCTGTTTATAAGGGCGAGATTCGCGAGCAGCTGTCAAAATTCAGGCAGCAGGTGGTCTTTCCCCGTCAGGGCTCCTATGAGTTGACCGTTCTAATGTCGGATACAGCGGGCAATAACCTCATCTCGAAGCCGGTTTTACTCGAATCAAAGGAGGGAAAATCTGCTGCAGCCTTCAGAATGTTTTCGACTGCCCATCTTATCCCTCTGGTCATTCTCGCGGTGCTGGGCTCGCTCATTATTTTTTGTGCGAACCGTTTCCCGAAGCTCAGGGAAATTATTCCGTGGATGATCGGTGTGATTTTGTGGGGCAACGAGATTTTTCTGCATCTCGCGGATTATCTTATCGGTGCGTGGAGCGTTACCTCAAATCTCCTGCTGCATCTTTGCGGTCTTTCGGTGCTCCTGTGTCCGGTAATGCTGCTGCATCCGCAACAGGGTATCCGCAAAGCTCTCTTCCCCCTGATGTATTTCTGGGGCTTGGGCGCCGCGCTTCAGGCTCTTCTTACCCCTGATATCGGGGTGTTCGGCTTTCCTTCGCACCGTTACTTCACCATATTTATCTCTCACGGATTCATTATCATTGCGGTACTGTATATGATCGCGGTTGAAAAATACCGCGTGACGCTGAAAGATATGGCGCGAGTCTATCTGATATCGACAGTTATCATTGTGCCGATATACGTCATTGATATGCTGTTGAAGAGGCTTCCCCCCTACGAGGCGGGATGTTATTTCTTTCTCGCGTATCCCCCTGTAGACGGATCGGCGATTGATTTACTTGTTGCAATATTCGGCCCGTCGCCCTATTATATAATCGGGCTGATGCTTCTGGGCATCGCGGTCTTTTTCATTCTCACGGTGCCGTTTCTTGTTTTCGGAAAGAATCGGAAGAGTGAGGCCTGATTCAGTCACCAGATTCCCCGTCATTGCGGATCTCGAAAGATGATCAGGGAAGTACGCGGAAAATAGTTACCGGACGTGATTTGTCGAAGCTTACTATTGTTCTTTTTGTAACCGGAGAGTTTTTTGTGGCGGATAGCGGTTCTATACTTATTATTGACGATAACCTTGCCAGTCTTGGAAGCCTTCAGCAGATGCTGCAGTCATGCGGATATAGTGTTTCCACCTCGTTGACCGGGATCGACGGTCTTTACGCCCTCGGCGGCTCTGATTTTGACCTTGTACTTCTTGATCTTATGCTGCCCGATATGAGCGGATTTGAGATTCTTGAGCGTATACGCGAGAACTGGTCCAGAGTCGAGCTGCCTGTCATTATGCTCACCGCACTTTCGGGAAGCAATGAGGTGGTGAAGGCCCTTGACCAGGGAGCGAATGATTATGTCTCCAAGCCCTACGATTTTTCCGTTATCAAGAGCCGCATCCGTACCCAGATCGATCTGAAAACAGCCGAAGAGTCGCTTCGCCTGAGTGAGGAGCGCTATACCCTCGCGTCGATGGCCACCCGAGACGGACTGTGGGACTGGCGGCTCGATTTGAATTCTCTGTATGTCTCCCCCAACTGGAAGCATCTGCTGGGCATTGATGTGCGCAGGGATATTTCACAGAGGGAGTGGTTCTCTCTTATCCATCCCGCAGATTTCGTCTACTTTGAAGAGCGGCTTGATTCTTTAAAACGCGGTGCGGCAGAATCGGTGGAAATGGAGCTTCGCATCCGTCACAGTGACGGGCAGTACCGCTGGATGCTCTTGTCGGGTATCGTGCGGCTGAACAAGGGAGGGCTTCCGGTACGAATCACCGGTGCAATGAGCGATATCACCCGGGGAAAGCTCTATAACTCATTTTCAAATCTGCCCAATTCGATCCTTATGGAAGACCGCATATCCCAGCTTCTCAGGCAGTACGCCGGTACGGGCGCATCACTTTGCGTGCTGTTTATAGATATTGACCGCTTCCGTTTCATCAATCAGGCCTACGGAACTTCTGTCGGCGACTTTGTTCTTGTTGAAGTCATCAACAGACTTAAGAAAATTATCCGCAGGGACGAGACCCTTGCCCATGCCGGGCGCGATGAATTTCTGATGCTGCTTGAGAATCCCGGTGATGTCAGTGAAATAAATGCCCGCGTCGTTGAAATCATGAAAGAGATTCAGCAGCCTGTAGCCCTGGCGGGGCAGTCCGAAGAGATTCTTATATCCGCGGCGGTCGGGATCGCGCTCTCGGGTGACTTGCTGCGCAGTGCAGGCGAACTCATATCGGATGCCGAATCGGCGATGAAAGTGGCGAAGAATTCCGGGGTTAATCAGTACTGTTTCTTCGATGATCAGTACTCAAAGCAGATAAAGCTGCGTCTTGTCGCCGAGAAGGATCTGATCAACGCCATGAAGCGCAGCGAACTGGTAATGTATTACCAGCCGCAGATCAGAGTCTGCGATGATTCACTGCTGGGCTTTGAGGCTCTGATACGGTGGAACAGCCCCGATCGCGGCTTGGTTATGCCCGATCGTCTGATTCCCCTTGCCGAGGAGAACGGGATGATCCATAAGCTCGGCGAGTGGATCGTAGAAACTGTCTGTGAACAGATTGACGGCTGGATAAAGAATAAGCTTAATCCCGGGCGTGTCGCGGTCAATCTATCGCCGCTGCAGTTTCGCGAAAAAAATCTCGGCTCGATTCTGACCTCGGTAATAAGCCGAAAGGGGATTGATCCCGCTCTTCTTGAACTTGAGATAACGGAGAGCAAGGCGATGGAAGATCCTCTTGATACGATAAAGATTATGAAGATGCTCCGCGATATCGGCGTAACGTTCTCTATGGACGATTTCGGCACCGGGTATTCATCGCTCTCGCTGCTGCAGAAATTTCCCCTCTCGACGCTCAAGATCGACAGATCCTTTATCAGCGAGATGCTCAAAAGCGACAGCGCCCGCTCGATTGTCGAGGCGATAATCCTTCTGGCGCATACTCTCGGATTTTTCACCATAGCCGAAGGGGTTGAGAGTGAGGATCAGCTGCAATATCTCAAAGCGCTCGGCTGCGGCGGTTATCAGGGATTTCTGAAGAGCCGTGCGGTAGCCCCTCAGGAGGCTACCGAGTTTCTCCGAAACTATCACTGATGCTCTTTAAAATGTTTGCGGGCAGAAAATGAAACAGAAATTCTGCTCTTGCGGTTGTATATGCCGATCATCCGGAAAAAGGAGTTTGATTGAACACGAGAGATGGCGAATCCTCAGCTGCTGAGTCTGCGGCAAACAATCCCGCTGCAGACTTCAGAAACCTTGTTGAATCTCTGCCCAGGGGAATAATCCTCGTCGATACTGAGGGGGTACTTCTGTACAGTAATCCTTCTGCCGTGAGCCTGTTTCCCTCACTCGCTTCTATTGCACCCTTCGCTTCTTTGTTCGGAAGAATTTATGAACTGGGCGATTACATTTCCCCCCTCGAAGAGGCAATCAGGGCGGGGCGCAAATTTGAATTTACCGCAGAACTCTCATCATCAAAAAAATTGCAGATAAACCTTACACCGCTTGTACACAACGCCCGCGAGCTCGTCATCATCATAAACGGCGTCAGCGCCGGCCGGGGCGATGCGGATGAGGGGCAGATGCGCGCGCAGAAGATTGATGAGCTCTCAACCCGGAGCAGAACGATTTTTCACGATTTCAATAACGCGATGGCCGGAATTCTTTCGACAGTAAACTACTACAGGCAGTTCGTTCTTCCTGCGGGAGGTGCGCTCTCGGTGCAGAGACTCGGAGAACACCTGGCTCTGATCGGATCTTCAGCAGAGCGTGCGCTTGATCTTGTGCGGCAGCTGCGGACAATGTTCATGGACCGGCAATCTGACACCCCGGCGGGCAGAAGTCCGGCAGGTGCTCCGAGTGAGTCTATCGATTTGCAGAGTTCGGTAAATCTGCCCCCTATAGCGCAAGACGGCGTCACAAGTGCAGAGAACCATGAAAAACCGCCTCAGCAGTACGCGGGCGAGTGTGTGCTTGTCGCGGATGTCGAAAGCATTCTGCGTGGTGCGATGCGCCGGTCACTTGAGGCCGTCGGTTTTACCGTAATCGAGGCCGTTGACGGCGACGATGCTCTCAAACGCTTTCATGAACACACCGGTGAAATTTCACTGGTCATCCTTGATATGATGATGTCCAAAAAGCCGGGGGATCGGGTCTATCGGGAGATGATATCTGTCAACAGCACCCTGAAAGCGGTACTGACTTCGGGGGTGCCTCACGACGAACAGGTGGATGAGCTGATAAATGAGAACCATGTCGGTTTTTTACAGAAGCCTTTCCGTCATGATGATATACTCTCAGCCGTCTCCGCGCTGTATACTGGCGGTTCTCAAAACTGCACCCGGTAAATAGTTAACCCCGGTTTCAAAGGTTTTTAAGACCACTCCTGTAAATTGACCGGTTGTCAAGGCCGGTAAAAAAATATATAAGGTGAGCGGAATGATTATCAATCTTGTACTTTTTATTATCGGTATCGCGTTGTTGTGGATCTCCTCAGAAATCGTGATACGAAAAATCACCCCGATAGCGCAATATTTCAAAGTGAGTGATCTCGTAATCACGGTTCTCGGGGTCAGCGTGCTCTCCTCGCTGCCGGAGCTGACCGTCTCGGGATTTGCCATCGCCTCCGGTAACTCGGAACTTTCAGTGGGAAACGTTATCGGGTCAAATTTTGTGACGCTGACCTTTGTTACGGCACTGTGCGCCTTTATCAGGCCGATCGACATTCACGAACAGATCCGCGACCGCGAATCAAGCTGGATGATACTTTCCGCAGCGCTGACGATGATACTTGCCATCGACGGCACCCTGACACGCTTTGACGGTGTCATATTGGTTTGCGCGTACATACCGTATATCATCACCGTCATGCGTGCCGCGAAGAAGGATGCGCATGAACACCACACAAAACCCGAAGGCAGAATGCCGGTGCATCTGCTGTTCGCAGTCGCGGCGATTTTCGGAATAATCCTCAGCGCAAAGCTCGCACTGGATAACGGGCAGAAGGTCGGAGCCGCGCTGGGTATCCCCCCGCTTGCGCTTGGCGTCATTCTTTTCGCCTTCGGCACCAGCCTGCCTGAGCTGGCGATCTCGCTTTCAGCGACGATCAAGAACAAGGCTTCAGTCACGATAGGTGAGGTCTACGCCTCCAATATTTTCACGCAGCTTGTCGTGCTCGGCGTGTGCGCGCTGATACGGCCGATAGAGATTTCTACAGGAATAATCACCTTCGCGATGCCTTATCTGATTCTCGCTGGTGTGGTCATACAGATTTTTATCACAAGCGGCAGAAAGCTAAACAGGCTTGAGGCGGCGGCGCTGATGGGGATGTATATACTTTTTGCCGCATCAAATTTCTTCAAGCTGCCGGGACTCGATCAGCTTGTCGGATGGTAGGGCGCCTGCCTTCGGGGCGTTCATGAAAAAGCCCCGTTTAAAATAATTCCCCCCCCGCACCAAAAAATTTCAGCAATTTGCACCATGAGAAACGTCTTATTGTAGAGCCGCACAATCGACTTTGTGCGGCGACTTCTGATACGGAGTTCCTCTCATGAATAAAGAACAGTCACGCGCGGCCCGAGCGCAGCGGGGTGTCTCTCTCGTCATCGCGGGTGCAGGCACGGGAAAAACGACAACGATGATTGCGCGCGCACGTGCGCAGATAGAGTCAAACTTGTGCACGGCTGAAAAAACAACCATACTCACTTTCAGCAAGAGAGCCGCATCCGAGATATCCGCACGTCTCGCGGCTTCGGGGATACACGGCATAACGGCCTCGACCTTTCATGCCTCTTCGCTTTCGCTTCTGCGGCGATTCGCTCCCGAGTTTCTCGCGGCGAAGGGCTACTCAGAGTTTCCCCGTCTGTGCGAGGGTGATGCCGGCGATAAAATCATGCATGAGATTCTTCACGAACATAAGAAAGATCTTCTCGGTCTTCCGCTTTCAACGGCATCATCGCTGGTGCGAAAGAATATCGTTCCCGATTCGCTGCTGGCCGCGCGGGGATTACTCGATATCATCACCCGCTGCCGCGAGAGCTTCGCGCGCGCGAAGCGTGAGAGAAATCTTATCGAATATGAACAGCTCGTCGATTACGCGGTTGATCTTCTTTCGAACAACAGAGTTGTCAGCGAGTGGGCCGCCGACACGGTTTCATTTCTCTGTGTCGATGAGTTTCAGGATACCTCTGACAATAATGCGGCCTATATCATGCATCTTGCACGCAGGTGCCGTAATATTTTTATGGTGGGGGACGACTGGCAGTCGATATACGGCTTCCGCAATGCAAACATCGCTTATATCGTGAACCCGCAGAAATATTTTAAAAACGTCAGGAGATGGTATCTGACGACCAACTACCGTTCTAAAAGAGAAATTGTCGATATCGCCTGGCGGTGCATACGGCACAACCGTTTTCGCACGAACAAAAGAATACACGCACATGCCGGTAAAGGGGGAAGTGTTGTTATTCATACCGTTGAAACGCAGGAGGATGAGTATTCACTTGTCCGTGCAATTCTTGGAAACGAGGGAAATGAGGCGGATTGTGCGATTCTATACCGCAACAATCGTACGGGGAAATCACTTCGCGATGCGGTGGATTGCGGCGGGGTGCAGTGTATGACGATGCACGCATCAAAGGGGCTCGAGTTCGAACGGGTTATCATTATGGGAATAAAGTGCGGAGAGCTTCCTTCGCCTCTTTCGCCGATTGAAGAGGAGAGACGTCTTTTATACGTCGCACTGTCACGAGCAAAAAGTGTTCTGCACATCATCTGCTATGAGGGCGGGCTTGAAAGTCTCTTTCTTAAAGAGTTGCTGGGAAAAAGAGAGTGAACACCCGGCGGGATTTGCGGATGTGCAGCCTCTCACGCCGGGCCTGTGAGTGAATATACAACAGTGTCAGGTCATTTCTCTCAACTGTCGGTGAGTACTATCACCATATCTTTTTTTGCAAAACGTACGTTCTGAGATTTCAGAGGATTCACACAGACACCGAATGCCTTCGATTCGTCATTTGCGAGGGCATCTATCTTGTAGCCGATCGCCGTTTCATTCTTCTTCGCCGCCGAACCGACCACGGTTGCAAAATTGACTTCAACGCCCTCCCTGACGTAGTCTGCCGCCGGTTTCAGATATATCTCAGCGCCGTCGGGATCGAACATATCGGAAAAGACAAGATTGATCTTCTTGTTTTCGGAGATCTGCGAGAGCATCAGACTGACGATCTTGTCGCTTACGATGAAATCATTCACCTTGGTCACCTGGGCGAGGTCACGGTTCTTTATGTTGAGCATTTCGCTGACGATATTGAAATTCTTTCCCGTCTTCTCTGAAATATCCCTCAGATGCAGCAGTGTCACAAGTGTCCGGGAATCCGCCTGCTGCGGGCTGAGATCGTCCGAATAGCACAGGAGGATGATGTGATCGTACTGCTCAACTTTGAGCGAATCGAGAACCGCTCTGTCCGTGGTGTCGACATCTCTGAACTGAACTGTCAGCTTTCTGAGTGACTCTTTGCAGCAGGCGTCGATCTGCTGCTGCGCGCCGGCGCTGTCAGCGGCGACGAAAACTGTTGATCCGTCCGGGACGTAGTTATCAAGCTCTCTGATTATTACCGGCGCGCGCCAGTTCCAGCCGAGAAGAAGCGTTCTTTCGGGTGACAGTATTACCTCTTTTCGATCGGTAATCGCATCAGTGTGTATCTGAATCGCATTCTCTCCGGAGGGCCTGATATCAGAGTCATCACCTGCGATAATCACCAGTTCGTCTGTGCTTTTGATAACTCTGTCCATCGGGGGGTTGAGCATCGCCGGCGAGTTTTCAGGGATAATACCCATGATGCTGCAGTTGTTATAAAGCGAAAGAACCTCTGAATATTTTTTACCGTGACTTGCCGCTTCATTTTTGATGTAGATCTCTGCGCCGTCAAAATCGAGCAGCTCGTTATAGACGACAGAGAGGCCTGACTGGCGGCATGTCTGCGCGATGATTCTTGAAATGAGGTCACCGATAAGAATAATTTCCGCCTCGTCCTTTCCGACAAGCTTCGCGATCTCAAGGTTCTTGGGGTCTCTGATTTCAGCGACAATATTGTATTTTCCCTGTTTGCGGGAGGGATTGTTCGTGATTGCGAGCAGAGACTTGATGACTTCGGCGTCGGGAGTCTCACTGTCGTCCGGCGAAAGGATGATGATCGAGCGGGCTTCATCGAGGTTGGCGATCTCGATGTCGTTGAGGTCAGCCGGGTCTCCCTGCCGGCAGACAATGCGGGTACTTCGCGTGTCGGGTATCTCGGCGCGAATACCGTCCTCGATTTCGGGCTTCTCTTTGTTTCCCATGACGACGATGCACGCTTTTTTTCTGCTGCTGTTTGAAACGATCAGTTCAGAGATAACAGTGAATATCTGATCGCTCCATCCGAAGATTACGGTGTGATCTTTTTCAATGACCTTCGATTTGCCTTTTCGTATGTTTTCGAGCTTGGCCTCGATGCCGTTGTTGATGATACCGATGAGTCCTGACAGAACAAATATTCCCACACAGGTCACGCCGAGCATCAGAAGACCGAAATAGCCGCTGTCGCCGCCCATCGTGCCCGAGTCGAGTGTCCGCATGAGGCTCATCCAGAATATTTGAAGGTAACTTCCCCCCGCCTCTTCGGGAGCCGTGTTGGTCAGCCAGACAATAGCGGAGAGAACGAGAAGAAAGAACAGAGATAATGTGCCGAGCAGTATGATCATTGAAGATGTTCCGCGGGCCATGATGTTATCGAATTTGTACCTCAGTTTTTCTGAAAAACGGTGTTTAGCCATACTATCTCCTGTTTGATGTGAACGCGGCGCTCATATCAGCATCCGCAAGCTGAGGGACATTTCTTAAATTGATTAACTGAAAAGTCAACGAATGATTGGTTTTAAATTGTTGATATTTCCGGATCAGGTTATAAGGGTGCGGCCGGGAGCTTTTATACGGCACCACTCTTTTTTTTCGTGGGTGCAACGGGGGGAAGCCCGGCAGATTTCAAAATGCAGATTAAAAAAAGGGGTCCGGATTTTAACCCGGACCCTGTTTCAAGAGGAAGAGGAGGTAGTGTGCCCGTGAACGTAAGACGGATTCACGGTGATAAATGGTATCTACGATATATCTGACATGACGGAAAAATACCTGTGAATTATTTCCCGTTGGATTTAGTCTTTGTGTACACATCAAAGCAGACGGCAAGCAGCAGTACCAGGCCCTTGATCGCCTGCTGCCAGTCAACGCTCACACCCATTATCGACATACCGTTGTTGAGCACGCCCATAACAAGGCCGCCGACAACCGCTCCGATGACGGTTCCAATACCGCCGGAGGCCGAGGCGCCGCCGATGTAGCAGGCCGCGATTGCATCAAGCTCAAACATGGATCCCGCTTTCGGCGTGGCGGCGTTAAGTCTTCCCGCGACGACAAGCCCTGCAACCGCAGAGAGAAGCCCCATATTCGCGTAGACCCAGAACATCACGCGTTCGGTCTTGACCCCGGAGAGCTGTGCCGCTTTCGCGTTGCCGCCCAGCGCGTAGATATGCCTTCCGGCGACGGTCTTCTGGGTAATCAGCGAGTATATCACGATTATCACCAGAAGCAGAATAAGGACGATCGGGATACCGTTGTATGCTGCGAGGCTGACGGTGAGCGCATTGATCGCGAAAACAACAACTCCCCATTTGAGAAGCTCAAAGGTGAGGGGAAGCAGGTCAAATCCGTATTTCTGTTTGTTCCTTCTCGCATTGAGCTGAAAGAGAATATATATGACAGAGAGCACCAGACCGAAAATTACGGCGACAAGGTTGAGGCCCGCAATGCGCACTTCAGCGCCGGGCAGATAACCTGCGGCGATCATCTGAAATGATTCGGGGAAGGGGGCAAGTGTCTGGCCTTTGAGAATGACCATCGTCAGTCCCCTGAAAATCAGCATACCTGCAAGCGTTACGATAAAGGGGGGAATTTTAAAATATGCGATAAAAAGCCCCTGAAAAGATCCCACCGCAAGTCCGATGAAAAGAGAGATAATGACCGCGGGAACAACCGGTATATGCAGGTTAACCATCATTACCGCCGACAGCGCTCCGACAAAGGCGACCACGGAACCGATGGCCAGGTCGATGTTGCCGGTAATTATCGCCAGAAGCATTCCGACCGCAAGAATCAGCACGTAGGCGTTCTGCAGAACGATATTGGTGATGTTCATCGGCCGAAAGAGTATGCCGCCTGTCAAAATCTGAAAGAACAGCATGATCGTGACGAGGGCGATAATCATGCCGTATTGACGAATATTGTTTTTGAAGTAGCTCTTTATTCCTGTCATGTTATATACTCCGCTCACGCTGATGTGTTATTATGCATTTCATTATGCCTTCCTGGGAGGCCTCGCTTTTTGGAAACTCGCCGGCGATTCTTCCCTCGGTAACGACGTAGATTCTGTCGCACATCCCGAGAAGTTCGGGCATTTCAGAAGAGATCATGATAACCGATTTGCCCTCCATGACGAGGGCGTTTATGATGTTGTAGATCTCATATTTCGCGCCGACGTCTATTCCTCTTGTCGGTTCGTCGAGGATCAGTATATCGGGTTTTGACATGATCCACTTTCCGAGCACGACCTTCTGCTGGTTTCCCCCGGAGAGATCTTCAACCTTCTGTTCTATCCCGTGGCATTTAATATTGAGTTTGTCTTTGTAATCATGCGAGGTCATGACCTCTTCGTTGCTGTCGATTATGCCCCTTCTGCTGAATGATCTGAGGCTTGTAAGTGTAAGATTTCTCATAATATCGTTAATCAGGATAAGCCCGTACCCTTTGCGGTCCTCGGTTACGTAGGCGATGCCGTTATCTATCGCATCGGTGACATTATGAAGATGAAGCTCGCGACCCTCTTTAAGTATGTGGCCAGAGTGCTTGACGCCCCAGGCTTTCCCGAAGACGCTCATGGCAATCTCGGTCCGGCCGGCTCCCATCAGTCCCGCAAAACCGATGACTTCCCCCTTTCGGACATTGAAATTAACCTTGTCGATCGCGACTTTGTCTGTGTGCTGGGGATGATATACCGTCCAGTCTCTGACTTCAAATATAATTTCACCCGGATGGGATTTTCGCGCGGGGAAGCGGTCGACGATCTCGCGGCCGACCATGCTGCGGATTATGCGGTCCTCGTCGATTTTGTCAGTGGACTTGTGCAGATTGTCGATTACCATCCCGTCACGGATTACCGTGATAGAATCGGCGACCCGTTCGATTTCATTGAGCTTGTGGGATATCAGAATGGAGGTTATGCCCTGTTCTTTTAAACTCAATAACAGATCGAGCAGTTTATTGCTCTCTTCGTCGTTAAGCGCGGCGGTGGGTTCGTCAAGAATCAGAAGTTTGACCTCTTTTGACAGTGCTTTAGCTATTTCGACCAGCTGCTGCTTTCCGACCCCGATATTGTCGACAAGCGTGGTGGCCTTCTCATTGAGTCCGACCTTCTTCAGCAATTTATCGGCTTCTGAAATCGACTGGTTCCAGTCGATCAGTCCCCGTGAGACCCTCTCATTTCCGAGAAAAATATTTTCGGCTATCGAAAGGTAGGGAACAAGGGCCAGCTCCTGATGTATAATTACAATACCCTGTTTTTCGCTCTCCCTGATACTTGAGAAAACGCACTTCTCCCCGTTAAGAAAAATATCGCCGGTGTAGCTGCCGTGGGCGTGTACCCCGCTCAGGACTTTCATGAGGGTCGATTTTCCGGCGCCGTTTTCACCGACTATGGCGTGAATTTCCCGGTTCTGCACCGTCAGATTGACCGAATCAAGCGCAATTACTCCGTAGAAATGTTTCGATATATTGCGCATTTCCAAATGTATGTTTGCCATATTAATTTGTCCTCAAAATATGTCAGGGGTATGAGCCGAAAAAAGAAACTCGAAAAAACTGCGGGCGCCGGCAAACACCGGGGAGACGCAGCGTATTGAACGCTGCGGCTGTTTGCGGTGTTTGCTCACCCGGTGCAGCTTGCGCCGTTATTTCAGCTGGTCTTCTGTGTAGTAACCTGTGCTGATAAGCGCTTCTTTGTAGTTGGCGATATCAACATTGACCGGTTTTTCAAGGTATGAAGGAACGATCTTTACCCCGTTGTCATATGTTTTTGTATCGTTAACTTCGGCCTGTTCGCCTTTGAGTACCGAGTCAACCATGTCGGCTGCCCTCTTTGCAAGAGTTCTTGTATCCTTGAATACGGTCTGTGTCTGTTCGCCCGCAAGGATGGACTTGACAGAAGGAAGCTCCGCATCCTGACCGGTAACGATCGGAAGGGGTTTGTCCGCTGAACCGTATCCGACGCTCTTGAGGGATGAGAGAATACCGATAGAGATGCCGTCATAGGGAGAGAGAACCGCGTGAACGACGTCGTTTGTGTATGATGCGGTAAGGATGTTGTCCATACGCTGCTGTGCGGTTGCGCCGTCCCATCTGAGTGTCGCTACTTTGTCGAAATCAACCTGTCCGCTTTTGACTACAAGTTTGCCGCTGTCGATGAAGGGTTTGAGTTTTGACATCGCACCGTTGAAGAAGAAGTAGGCGTTGTTGTCGTCGGGTGAACCGGCGAAGATTTCGATATTGAAGGGGCCGGTCGCAGTGTCAAGCTTCAGTTTGTCGACAATGTATCCGCCCTGCATAACGCCGACAAGGTAGTTGTCGAAAGTTGCATAATAGCTTACATTCGCGCTGTTTCTGATGAGACGGTCATACGCGATGACGGAGATTTTAGCGTCAGCCGCTTTTTTCAGTACGTTTGTGAGTGACTCACCGTCGATAGAAGCGATGACGAGGCAGTTGGCACCTTTGGTGATCATGTTCTCAATCTGTGCAACCTGTGCGTCGATGTTATCTTCGGCGTACTGAAGGTCGACCTGATAGCCGCGTTCCTCCAGAATTTTCTTCATGTTGCCGCCGTCCTGAATCCAGCGCTGAGAAGACTGGGTCGGCATAGCGATACCGACAATTTTCTTTCCGCTTCCCTTCATGCAGGAGGAGAGGGAAAAACTGAGAGCCAGCACGAGAACGGCTCCGATTACGATTTTTACGCTTTTCATTTCTAATGCCCCTTGATTATCCGTTAGAAAACGGGTTTTACGAAACAAAACGATAGCATGTGTGTTTTGGATCATTTGATTTCGTTTTGTTTCGTTTATGATCATGCCGTAACTTATTTGATCGATTTGTCAATCATAAAACTGCACTTTTTGATCACTAATACGTATACATTTAATTTTGTTATAGACTTTCCGAAAAAAAATCAAAGAGTGATTTCATTATTATTACTCTGGGACCCATCTATGTTTGCTGCAGAGCGAAAACGTATCATAAAAAACTATCTTCTCGAAAACACAAAGGCCGAGGTTGTGCATATCAGCGAGATGCTCGGAGTCTCCGAAGTCACCGTCCGGCGTGATCTGGAAAAACTTGAGGATGACGGTTTTCTCATCAGGACACACGGCGGTGCGATTCTGAATGACCAGCAGGAGAAGCCCTATCACGGCGAAGCCGAAAATTTCACAGATGAATATGACGACGAGATTGTGGAAACCGCAGCGGCACTTATCAAGGACGATGATATTATAATGCTGACCGCCGGCTCCATCAATCAGCTGCTGGCCAAGCGGATCTCCGGCCACAGCAACGTGACGGTTCTCACCAACGATTTGATTGTTGCGCTTAACGCGGCGGCCGGTTCAACCAACAGGGTGATCTGTCTCGGGGGTGAGATCGGGAAAGATAATGTCTCCGTTGCCGGTACGCTGACGCTTAGAAATATGCAGAAGTATCATGTCAACAGGGTATTCTGGGAGGTGGACGGTATCAGTGAAAAACTCGATCTGTCGGTCAGTTCACCGCAGAAAGCCGAAATGATTGAAGCGGCGCTGCAGTGTGCGGAACACGCCACACTGCTGTGCAACTACCGGCTCTTCGGAACCAGGGCATTTTTACAGCTCGGCAGCATAACTATGGCGCACAGCGTGGTGACCAATCCCGCACTTGGCGATGAGTACAAAACTTCAATTTTCAACAAGAATATCATCCTTTATACATCAATAAACGCATTTGAAGGAAACGTATGACAGATGATGTGATACTCAGCATACGGAATGTCAGTAAGTCATTTAACGACGAGCAGGTGCTCAAGGACGTGAATCTTGATCTGCACTCCGGTGAGATTCACATAATAATGGGTGAAAACGGTTCGGGTAAATCGCTTCTGATGAAAATAATCACCGGCCTTTTCACCGTCGATTCGGGCGAGATACTCTTCAGAGGCAATCCCATCAATCACCTCTCCGTAAACAAGGCCATGCACGGGGGGATCTACTACCAGCACCAGGATCTTCCCGTCTTTGAGAATCTCTCAGTGGCTGAGAATATCTTCTTCGACTATCATGTGGGAGAGAAGAAATTCTTTAAAGTGTGGAACAGCATGGAATCGGTCGCCATGTGCAGAACGCTTTTTGACGAGCTCGGAATAGATTTCTCACCGACAAAGCGCATCGGTCAGTTCGGTTTTGCCGAGCGCCAGCTGATATTTGCGGCGAAGGCCTATATTTCAGATGCGAGGCTTATTATTTTCGACGAACCGACCGCGGGTATGAGCGAAGTCGACCGCGAGAAATTCTTCAGCATTCTTTTTCAGATCAAGAAGAGGGCCGACGCGATCTTCTACATCAGTCACCGGATGGAGGAGATCACCAAAATCGGGGACCGCCTCTCGGTGATGGATCAGGGACGCATCGTCATTACGCTGAACATCCGGAACATCGACCAGAAAGATCTGATTAAGCTGATCACCGGAGAGAATCATCATTGTCTTTATCCGAAGATACCTTTGAAAAAAAGCAATGAATGTGTCCTTAATGTGGTCAACCTGAGCAGCGATAAGATTCTCAAAGAAATTAATTTCATGCTCTATAAGCAGGAGATTCTCGGCATTACCGGCCTTATGGGGTCGGGAAGAACCAGGCTGGCGAATTGTCTTTTCGGCATTAATAAAATTGATTCCGGCAGGATGATACTCAACAACAAGGGATGCAAGTTCCGGCATCCTGCGGATGCGCTGAAGGCGGGCATCTCGCTGATTCCCGAGGACCGTGAGGTCAACGGGATGTTTTATCCCCACAATATAAGTCAGAATATGACGCTGGCAAGCATCAGGCGTTTTCTTTACAACAAGGTGATAGACGAGGACATCCTTCAGCGGGTGGTCAAGGATTACTCACTAAAGATGGGAATATCGGATGCGGACCCGACCGATGTGATCTCCTCATTTTCGGGGGGAAACCAGCAGAAAGTACTTATTGCCCGCTGGTTCATGCAGCGCAGCCAGATCTATATAATGGACGAGCCGACCCGAGGTATCGACATCGCATCAAAAATAGATATATACAACGCGATGAATAACCTTGTAATAAACGGCGCCTCGGTGATACTGCTCTCATCGGACATAGAGGAGATTCTGGGAATGTGTGACCGGATTCTGGTCCTCGCGGACGGAAAGATCGTCGCCGAGCTGCCGCAGAAAGAGGCAACGAAAGAAAAGATCTACTCGCTTGCGACTAACGAGGGCTGAAAACATGAGTGTTCTAAACAATTCGTAAACCGCGCTAACGGGCATCAAGCCCGGTATTGAAACAAATAGACAGAATCTGACCATAGTGTTAATTCATCAAGGAGAACTGAATATGTCCATGTATCGTACCGCCAGAACGGAATCCCGGAAACCGGATGCGTTTCTGGAAAAAATCTTCGCAGAGCACTATCACCGCCCCTCCGACGCGATCTTTCTGAGCAGCCGCTGCGACTGTGCGGCAGGAATCTGCGGACTTCCCTACAAGGCCCCCGTCATGAAAGAACTCCGCAAAATTGCTCGCTTCGCAGAGTATCTGCATCAGCTGAAAATCTCCGGAGAATCGCTTCTGATTGTCGTTCAGGGCGGAGAGGGGCTTTCATCGTATCGTTACGGCAGCGGAGCCGCTAAAAAAACGGAATTGCCGGAGGAACTTGTCAGCGAGATCATCCCGATTATACGTTCAGTTACCGCATGGGCCGGAACCATCAATGACAGCGGCGAACATGTCATCGACCTGAAAACGCCTTCCCCCGGCCCTCACTTTTTTGTCAATCTGCTGCTGGGCAACCGGATGGAATTTGATTATCCCCTCCAGACCACACCGAAAAGTGTCGTTGACAGGCTGGGCCGGGGCAGCTTCCGCTCCCATGCCGCCACCCAGGTTCTTGCTACGCGGTGGGACCTGCGGCAGGAGGAGAACGGTTTCCCCTGTAACCGCCAGTTCTATCTGGCCGAAGATAACCGGCAGATCTTTTATTCCGCCGATCCGGAGGCACCCTCGGTAATAAAGGGGCAATGCGTTCACGGCCAGAACAACACGCGCATAACGTATGAAACCGATTGCGGGCTCACTATTGAGCGGACTATCTTTCTTCCGCAGCAGCAAACCGGCCTTCCCCTTGCTGTTGAGATTCAGAGGATCACGCTGACGAATAATTCGGACAGAGCGCGCACGCTTCGGCTCGTCTGTACGGGCATGTTCGGCCCGTCAAAGCCCCCGGCGCTGCAGGAGGACGTCCTTTACAGCAACATCATCATGGAGGGCGGTGTTCTCTTCAACGACGACGGAACGGTACGCAGTGTCAGCCCCAACTATTTTCCCGCGCAGGACAGGGACGACCTCCGCTTTCACTCGATGATCGTGCGTTCCGGCGACGGCAACCGCTTTGCCGACGAATTCTGTCTTAATTACAATGATTTTGCAGGGCGGGGAAGCCTTGAATCACCCGAAGGAATATCCGCCCTTCCCAACGAAATCTACCGAAAAGGCCCCGGCTTCTTCGCGCTTGCCGCGGAAGTGACCGTCGGCATCGGTGAAACGGCGACCGTCGACAATTTCACCGGACTTGTCAGCGCGAAGGCGAATCCGGGCTTCGCTCCCGGCTCACTGCAGATAGAAATAGACAATCTGCTGCGCCGCTTCGATGCCCCCGGCTCTGTCAATGACGCTCTCGCCGATGTCAGAAAATTCTGCGACACCTACTCGTCGTTTTTTGAACTGAGTACCTCTGACAGGGATTTTTCCGTTTACTGCAGCCGCAACCTTCCCTTTCAGGTTCTCTACCAGACCTTTGTCTCCCGCTCATTCGCACAGACACAGAAAGGATACCGCGAAATCGGCTTCCGCGAGATTCAGGACCTTTTCGCCTCGCTGTTCTATTTTCATGCCCAGGGCAACAGCCGCTTCGTGAAACAGCTGATAAAGGAGTGGGCGGCGCAGGTTCATGAATTCGGCTACGCGAACCACAACTTCTTCTGGGAGGGCAAGGAGGCGGGAAAATGGTCCGATGACGCACTGTGGCTTCATCAGGCGGTAAGCCGCTATGTCCATCTGACCGGCGACCTGTCGATTCTTGACGACGAGGTTACCGTCGCGGGATCAGATCCCGTGAAAAAAAGGAGCGTTTTCGAGACGCTGAAAGCCGCCATACGCTACTCGGCGGAAATTTCGACGGGACATCACGGGCTGCCCCTGCTTGACCGGGCCGACTGGAACGACTGCCTGCGCCTGGACAGGAACTATCATTCGGGTCCCGAGAAGGAGGCGATATTCAAAGAAAAAGGGATCTACAGATCGGAGGGAACTGAAAGCGTCATGAACGGATTTCTGGCCGTTTGTGCCTGCAGGGAACTGCATTCGCTTGCCCTGCTCAAAAATGATGAGGCGGGCGCACGATGGTTGTCGGGACTCCGGAAATCGCTGACAGAGAATCTTCAAAAACACGCATGGATAAACGGGGGTTTCGCCCGGATTCTTTTTAACCAGTATCCCGGATTCACCTACGCGGGTGCGGACGGCGACGGACTGGACACCGATAAAAGCGGCGGCACATTCTTTCTCAACAGCTTTTCATGGGCCGTTCTTTCGGGCGTGGCCGATGATGCGCAGATCGCATCGATGCTTGATACCGTCAGGAAAAAACTGAAGACCCCCTTCGGGCTCAAACTCGTGTCGCCTAACGATATGAGCCGGGTCGTCCCCGAAGCCGCGAGCGCCGAGTATTTTCCGGGGGACAGGGAAAACGGCGCCGTGTTCAAACACGCCAGCATGATGGCCGTTTCAGCCATGCTCGATGCGGCGAAAACAGTCGCCGGCAAAAATCTCGCCGAAGAGCTCGCCGCCGAGGCGTGGAACATGATCGACCTTGTGTATCCCGGGCGCACGATGAGCGATCCTTTCGTTCTTGCCGGAAACCCGCGCTTCTGCACACAGTACAACAACAGTGAAACCGGAGAAAATATCGGTCCGCTTCTCAGCGGGACCGCGACCTGGTTTATACTGGCGCTATTGAAAGCGTACGGCATTGAACTTTCGGCCAGGGGAGTGGTTATCGATCCGGTTCTTCGTCCTTCTGAGAGGGAAACCGGCATCATCCTGAGAATGGAAAATTCTTGTATCAGCATTCACTACAAAAAACCGGAGGGATTCTGCAGATGCAGGGACAGCAGGTTTACTCTGCTGCTCGATCAAAATAATATCGAGGGAAACAGCATTCCCCTTTCACGGCTGAAAGGCGATCATCAAATCGATGTAGAATTTTTGAAATAGAAAAAAATCGAAGAGCGCTGCTGCAGAGCGGCGGCAATATGCCTATATTGGCAAAAAAAAGCCACCCGCGAAGCGGGTGGCTTTTTTTTACTCGGGTGAAGCCGAAACCTCGAGCCGCTTCAGACTCTCCTCGAGATCTTTCATTGCGGAACCGAAGCCGGCAAAATCGCCGTTTTTAAGAAGGGTCATTGCCCGGTTATAGTGCGCCGATGCCTCTTTTGCGAGCGCTTCTGTCGTGCGTCCGGCGGGTGCCGGAGCTGCAGAGGCTCTCCCGGATTGGTCCGCCTCGACAGCCGCCGCCGGCTCGACACTGCTCGTTATACCCGGTGAACCGAAAAGCGCGAGCAGCGCCTTCTCGATATTCTCTTCCATGACGATGCGGTCGCCCGCCGCCGCAATCACCCGTTTCAATTCGGGCATCTCGCTTGTTTCAGCCTTCAGATAGATCGGCTCGACGTAGAGAAGAGAGTTCCCCAGAGGTATAGCGAGAATGTTTCCCCGGATGACCGAAGATCCCTTCTGATTCCACAGTGTGAGCTGGCGAGAGATTTCGGGATCCTGCGTTATGCGCGATTCTATCTGCATGGGGCCGTAGGTGAGCTTATCTTTGGGGAGCCGGTAGAGCATAAGATTACCGTAGGCATCCCCGTCACACTGGGCCACTAAAAAGGCGATCATGTTGTCCTTGTTGCGGGGGGTATAGGGCATCAGAATCACGAAGCCCGGCTTCTCCTGTCCGGGAAGTTTTGTCACGAGGTAATTGCTCTCCATAATGATTTCCTGAGCGTCGTAAATCTGCCGGGGAATCTCCCACGCATCCTCGTTGTTATAAAAGACATTGGGGTCGCTCATGTGGTAGCGGCGGAGAATTTCAACCTGCACATCGAACAGCCCCTCGGGATAGCGGATGTGTTTTTTCAGTTCGTCAGGCATCTGAGATAGAGGTTTGGTTTTTGTGCCGAGCATCTTCACCCATGCGGGAAGGATGGGATCGGCTCCCGTCACATAGATGGTCGCAGTTCCGTCATAGGCGTCGATCACAATCTTTGCGCTGTTGGAGATATAGTTAACAGAACGGTTGTTAAACTGCACCGGGGTCGAATAGGGAAAACGGTCGCTTACTGTGTAGGCGTCGATCATGAAATAGAGACGGTCCTGTGTGCTGACCAGATAGGGATCCTGATCGGTGACAAGCCACGGGGCGAGCTTGTCCGCTATTTCGACGATATTGCGGTTATAATGTATGCGTGAGCTGCCGGTGATGCCGGGTGATATCAGAATATTGATATCACCGAAAGAGAGCGCAAAGAGCATCCGTTTGAGAAATCCCCCCATGGGGATGCCTCCGTTGCCGTTATACACGGTGTAGCTGTTGGTGTCTCCGCTCGGATAGTCGAACTCTCCCGGTGAGAGATTGGTGTTGGTGATACAGTATTCATTTTTATGTTCGCCGTAGTATATCTGCGGCTTGGCGGGAACAAGTGTGCTTTCGCCGCGGGGGGGGATATCCTTGACGACGAGTTCGGGCAGACCATCGGTGGTGATGCGGTCGACACGGCTCATGACCACGCCGTAGCCGTGTGTGTAGACCAGGTGGCGGTTCATCCATGTGTGCGCGTCCTGTGAGAGCTCATTGGTGTCAAGTTCCCGGGCGGAGACGTTGAAGGCGCGCGGCGAACCATTGACATCATAGCGGTCGATGTCAATGTCGGAGAAACGGTAATAGGGCTTAAGCTCCTGAATCTGGCGGTAAGTCTGCAGAAGCGGGCGCCAATCCCAAAGGCGGATATTGTCGATGATATCCGAGTGCTGGACGAGCTCGGACGCATCGATTGCGGCGTCGGCTGCAAACTCGCTTACCTGCAGTTCGCCCAGGCCGTAGGCCATACGGGTTGAGCGGATGTTTTCTTCGATAAATGGAAGCTCGAGGGCAAGCTCGTTGGGTTCGACGATGAAGCGCTGCTGCAGCGAGGGAAGCGTGATATTAAGAACTATGCTGCCCGCAAAGGTAAGCGCGATGGCGATGAATGAGGCCCGATGCCGTTTCTGCAGGGCGAAGAAAATTGTAACGAGTATCCCCGCCGCGGTGATGACGATGGCGGCCCAGAGGGTGAAAAGCCCCGCGTGAACGGCGGTATATCCGGCACCGTAGAAGCTCTTGCCGTGCTGAAAGAGAAGCTGGTAGCGTCCCAGATAGAAGCCAGTTGCGTGGAGCAGCAGAAAAATGAGGCAGTAGAGTATCGCAACGCCTCTACCTTTTTCGGAAATAAAGAAAAGGCCTCGCTGAGTTCCGAGATGGCGGAATAGAAAGGCGTAGGCCGCAGAGTATACGACAAAGAGAAACAGCGCAAAAAAGAGCCAGCCGCGCAGAAAAGAGAGAAAGGGCAGGGTGAAAAAATAGAATGCGCTGTCCAGTCCGAAGATCGGATCCTGCGGCAGCGATCCGGCGCTTTTGCTGGTGAAGAAAAGAAGAATACTCTTCCAGTTGATGCCGGCGCTTCCCCCCGCAAGATATGAGAGAAAGAGTATCGCCGCCAGCGTGAGAAGATAGTAGGCCAGATTGGTATTTTTTATGTGCAGTGTTCTAAATAAAATAGCATCACTGTCATTCTTCATTCTGCCGTGAAGAAAGAAGGTCAGTACTACTGCCGCGACGAAGAAAATCGCCGAGAAAGCGGCGTGTACCGAGAATCGCGCGAGAAAGAGGGTCCAGAAGGTCTCGGTCTGGCCGTATGCGTCGTACCACAGGTAATCGGTGTACAGTGCGGCAATTTTGTGCGCGAACAGTATCACAAAGAAGATCAGCACCGCCGGTATCATGATAAGAAGCCGGTTGTTTTTCATATAAACTCCTCCCCCCGACGGGGTTTCGTGAAGTCGATTAACGACAATATAACATCCCGCCCCGGCAACTTCAACGGGGGATAACAGGCTGACATTTGCCGCGACTGCTGGGTCAAAGTCAATAGTTTTAAGGTTGCTCTCTTCGCTGAGGCGTCAGGCGAATAAGGCACATCCACCGTAATAAGAGCGAAAGGGTGTTATCAGAATAGGTTTTAAATTTGCGGGGAACAAATAATATTCCTGAAGCCCCGCGAGCCTTCAAAAACAATTTTAAATGAAAATAATCTTTTCTTGTGGTGGTTTTGGAGCCGCACTTATTAATGGCGTACGTAAAGAAAAAATTTATGTTATAACGGCAGAGCGGCAGGCGTGGAAAAAGGTTTTAAAAGACCCGCGTTTGCCGTGAGAAATAAGCCGCTTTTTAACCTGTAGTACAGGTGGGTTCCCGCACGGGCGATTCAGCTTACTCCGTATGGAGCGTAGCCTACAAACCCGGATATAAGGATCCCAGGGCTAAAGTAGGTTAAGGGGCATAATTCTTTCACAAACAACGCAGGCTTGCAGGACAGGAAAAATATATAATGATCAGTGTCAATAATAAATTGCGGCGTGCCGCCGATTGCAGGGCGATCTGCATTCCCGAAGGGTGTACGGCCTATCCCCGTCTCGTCGCCCGTTTTCCGCAGTCGATGCGCCACTATTACCGTGACGAGAATTCACTCGCCGCTCTCATAGAGCGGCTTCAGCGGGAGGGCATCAGCGCAAAAGAGGCGATTCTGATCAAACACTTCGAGGGGCGGCTGTTTCAGATGTGTCCGGGGTCGCCCGGCATGATCTGCTGCAACTACCGGCTGGTGAATACCGGCTTCAACTGCCTGTATAACTGCACCTACTGCTATTTGCAGATTTATCTTAATTCGTGGGGCATCGTTCTTTTTTCAAATATGGACGATGTCGTCGGAGAGATCGCCGGCGCGATGAGCGATCTCTCCGGGCGTGTGATCCGCATCGGCACCGGCGAATTTACCGATTCACTGATGTGGGATGAGGAGTCGGAGATTTCCGCCCGCCTGATCGGCGCGCTGGCCGCCTATCCGAAACTCTTCTTTGAGCTCAAGACGAAGTCGGCGAATGTCGACCATCTTCTGCCGATTGAAAACAAGGCAAGGACGGTGATCGGATTTTCGCTTTCGACGCACGAACTGGCGCGCAGCTATGAACAGGGAGCCAGTTCGGTATCTGAAAGAATTGAAGCTGCGCGGCGGGTGATAGAGTCGGGTTTTCTCGCGGCCTTTCACTTTGATCCGATCATTCGTACCGATAGATGGCGCGAAGAGTACGGAGAGATTTTCGCGATGCTCGAGTCGAAGATTGATTTCGCCCGTGTCGCCTGGATCTCCATGGGGACCTTCCGCTATGCGGGGCAGTTCAAGACGATCATGCAACAGAATTTCCCCGGGGAGAGGCTTTCACTCGAAGAGTTCGTCAGCGGCCTCGACGGAAAATTCAGATATCCCTACTACATGCGCCGTGAGGTATATTCGCACTTCCGCACCGGGCTCGAGAAGATAAGCCGCGTCCCGTTTCTCTATATGTGCATGGAAAATTCGTCGATGTGGCAGGATGTCTTCGGTAAAGAGTATCGCAACTCGGATGATCTAGAAGCCGATTTTTCGGCCCACCTTGAAAGAATGTTTTTAGCGGGAGCTGCCGGTTGGCAATAAGACACGGGGGGCGGTGGCAGGTATCCCCCCTTTGTCACTCATGAGCATATGATGCGGGGGGATGCCCGGGATGGGATCCCTTCACCCCGCATTGTTTTACACGACTGAAAAATAGATGCTCCGGCGTAACTTGACATACACAGCTTGCTGCGTACTCTTGACCGGGCAAGAATTATTATCTCCCGGGGAGCGTAGCGGCATGTTCTCAGTTTCCGAGCTTATCAATGAAAATGCAATCGGGGTCCGTTTTCAGCCCATCGTCTCAATTCGAACGCGAAGTATCATCGGTTTCGAGGCGCTCAGCTTTGCACGACGCGGCGGTGAGGTAATCTCGCCCCTTGAACTGTTTTCAGCAGCGCAGGCGCAGGGGTTTCTGGTTGAGCTCGACCGCCACTGCCGCAGCGTCGCCCTCCGCACTTGGGGGGCGGGGGGAATGGCAGGAAAATATCTTCTCTTCATAAACTTTGAATCGGCTCTGATTGATCTCGGGGTGCGGGGGTCGGGATTCTTCTGCGCTCAATGTGCCGACGCGGGCGTCCCTTACTCGTCAGTGGTGATAGAAATCGTCGAATCAGAGGTCAATGACGATGCCGCGCTCGAAGAGTTTGTCTCATCCCACCGTTCACAGGGCTTTGTGATCGCCATAGACGATGTGGGCGAGGGACACTCCAACCTCAACCGCATCGCGCTTCTGTGTCCCGATATTCTTAAGGCTGACAGAACCCTTGCGGTGAATATCGACACTAACTTCACCAGACAGCGCATCGTCTCCTCTCTTGCAGGCCTCTCACGCTCGACAGGATCTCTCTTTCTTCTCGAAGGATTGGAACGGGAATCCGAAGTGCTGACCGCATTTGCCCTCGGTGCGGATCTTGCGCAGGGATATTATCTTGCGCATCCGGGCGACCTTGACCCGGCCGTTCTCCGCTCGACCAGTGCGAAAATCACGGCCCTTTCGCAAAAGGTGCGCGAACAGTCGATTGCGCGCATCAACGGTCACTCAGAGTACCTCGAACGCTGTTTCTCCTGTCTTGAAGATGTTGCATCGTGTTTACGCGCCTCACCGGGCAACGGTTATGATGAGTGTCTGGCAAATTACCGCGATTTGCTTACCGATTGCGAGTGCATGTACGTGATTGATGAAAGAGGAATCCAGTCCACCGCGACCATTTTATCGAGCAATTATCCGGTGCAGAGCCGCCCATCTTTGCTTTTCAGTCCGGCACCGCGCGGCAGTGATCATTCGCTTAAAGAGTATTTCTATGCCGCGTCGCTGCACAAGAGAAGGTACTCTTCTGATAGATATGTATCCCTTGCCACAGGTAAACTCTGCATCACCTTTTCCCTCCCCTTCGACTGCCTTCCGGAAAAAGCCAACTATTATCTTTGCGCCGACTTTTCAGCGCCGCAGATGGGGTGGGATTAGCCCCTCCGCGCCTGAGGAAAGAGCACCCCTTGCGGCGCGGCCGGCCGGGCTTCTCCTTTTTTTGCAGCAGGATAATTTAACTATTGCTATCCCCCCCCGGTATTCTTCTGTGACCCTTCGGGCAAAATAGTACTTGAAAAGAAAAAAAGTGCGCATATGCTGAGCCGCTTCCGGTATCTATGCGGAATTGACCGGATCGCAGAGCAGCGATGCTGCTTCGTCAATATTGCAAAACCGGCCCTGAAAGGCCGGGTGAGAGAGAGGTATCCAAGGATAACTGATGAACAAAACTGAACTGCTGGGACGTTGGACCAAAGAAAAGTCTGAAGAGCTTTACGGTATCAAAAACTGGGGTGCCGGTTACTTCGCGATCTCTGAGCAGGGCGAAGTGATGGTCAACCCCTTCAGAGATGAGAATCCCGCCGCGATAAGCCTCATGGAGATCGTCTCGGGGGTGCGTGAGCGCGGCCTTGATATGCCGGTATTGCTGCGATTCGAGAATCTTCTGGACTCACAGATATCGTATCTGAACAACTCGTTTAGAAAGTCGATGAGCGATCTGGGCTACAAGGGCACCTACCGCGGTGTCTATCCGGTCAAAGTCAACCAGCAGGAGCAGGTTGTTGAAGAGGTGACCCGTTTCGGCGAGCGCTATCATCACGGGCTGGAGGTGGGAAGCAAGGCCGAACTGATCGCCGCGCTGTCGCTTTTGAAAGACAAAGAGGCCTGCCTGATCTGCAACGGCTATAAAGATGAGGAGTTCATCGATCTTGCCCTGTATGCCGTCAAGATGGGTTTCAGCTGCTTCTTTGTTCTTGAGACACCGGGCGAGCTCGACCTTCTTCTTGATCGTTCCAATGCCCTCTCAATCCAGCCAAATATAGGCATCCGCATCAAACTCTCCGCAAAAGCCGGAGGCCACTGGACCGAGTCGGGCGGCGACCGCAGCATCTTCGGCCTGAACGTCTCGCAGCTGATCGAGATCGTCGATACACTTAAAGAGAAGAATTTGCTTTCTTCGCTCAAGCTCCTTCATTATCATCTTGGATCACAGATCCCAAATATCCGCGATATACGCTCGGCGGTCGTCGAGGCGGCTCGGGTCTACGCCGAACTTGTCGCCGAGGGCGCCCCGATGGGCTATCTCGACCTGGGCGGCGGGCTCGCTGTCGACTACGACGGCTCCAACACCAACTACACAAACAGCCGCAATTACACCGTCGAAGAGTACTGCACCGACATTGTCGAGGTGGTGATGTCGGTGCTTGATCCATCGAAGACGCCGCATCCGACGATCGTGACCGAGTCGGGAAGAGCGACAGTCGCCTACTACTCGGTGCTGCTGTGCAACGTCCTGGATGTGGAGCGCTTCGAGCCGGACCCCATCCCCGAGGTGCTCGACCCCGCGCTTCCCGAGCAGGTGAAGAATCTTCACGAGGTCTTCAAGGGTATCTCGCAGAAGAATATCCAGGAGTGCTACAACGACGCTCTCTATTACCGTGACGAGATCCGCGATATGTTCAAACACGGGCGCATCTCGCTTCGTGACCGCTCGTACGCCGAAAAAATATTCTGGAGTACGATAAATGTCATCGCCAAAGAGAAGCGTAAGCTCAAGAATTCCCCCCCCGAGCTTGAGGATATCGAAAGCGCCCTAGCAGATATCTACTACTGCAACTTCTCGGTATTTCAATCGGTTCCGGACAGCTGGGCGATAGATCAGCTCTTTCCTATCATGCCGATTCACCGTCTCAATGAGCTGCCCAAGCGCAACGGCGTCATCGCCGATATCACCTGTGACTGCGACGGCAAGATCGATCGTTTTATCGATCTGCACGATGTGCGCACCACGCTGCCGCTGCACGAGATGCATAACGGCGACGATTACTATCTGGGCATCTTTCTTGTCGGCGCCTATCAGGAGACACTGGGTGATCTGCACAACCTCTTCGGCGACACCAATGTGGTCAGCGTGCGCATCAACCCGGACGGCACCTATGATCTGGTCAAAGAGATACACGGCGACAGCGTGGGGGATGTTCTTTCGTATGTCGAATTCGATCCGAAGCTGATGTTCTCACGCTTTCGTGAGAGGGCCGAAGAGGCCATCCGCGAGGGCTACATCACCGCGACCGACAGGCGCGAGATCATGCGGGCCTTCGATAACGGTCTGCGCGGCTATACCTATTATGAGCGGTAGACTGACAGGTGAAAAAGGAGTTGACGTTCGGAGGGAATGTATTACATTACGTAATACACAATGAGAGGTATGGTATGACCACAGTACGATTGCCTGCCGACATCGAAGTGCAGCTCGATGCCCTCGCAAAAGGTAAGAACACCACCAAGAGTGAGCTCATAAAAGAGGCACTCGAGGGCTATCTTGTCAAAGAAGCTTCCGTAAGTGATTCATACGCCTTGGGTTGTGATGTTTTCGGCAGATATGGCAGCACTGAGCGCGACCGCTCGGTCACTTACAAACGACGAATAAGAGAAAAAATCAATGATGCACACCGTTCTCATTGATGCCGGTCCCCTGATCGCGCTTTTTGACAGAAATGACGCCTATCATGAAGGTATGCTCGATTTCATCAAAAAAGGCAGCTTCAGGTTCGTGACCACACTGGCGGTAATTACTGAGGTTTCGTATATGCTCGATTTCAATCAGCAGGTACGGCTGGATTTTTTCGAGTGGGTGATGCGCGAAGGTGTCAGGCTGCACGATATCGTGCAGGGGGATATTCCCCGCATCATTCATTACAGTAAGAAGTACGCCGATCTTCCGATGGATTTTGCCGATGCGACGCTGGTGGTGGCGGCAGAAAAGAGCGGCATAAAAAAGATTCTGAGCGTCGACAAAGATTTTGAAATCTACCGGCTTCCCGGAAGGGAGAAGATAGTCAATCTGTGCAGGGATATCCTGTAAGCAGAAAAAATCAACTGTCCGCAGCTGCGTGATGGTTTGTTCGCCGCGCGTCGAAGAATCCGGCCGGGCAACGGCGTCGTATCCGGATCATCGAAAGGCGAATATATTGTAATTATTAAAAAGTAACAAGGAGCAGCCATGGGAAAGGTTTTAATAATTGGGGCCGGCGGTGTAGGGCAGGTGGTGACCCACAAGTGTGCCCAGGTTCCGGAGGTCTTCGAAGAGATCACTCTCGCCTCGCGTACACTTTCGAAGTGTGAGAAGATCGCCGCACAGATTGCGCGCCCCGTCAGGACAGAAAAAGTCGATGCCGACAACGTCCCCGAGCTTTCGGCGCTCATCCGCCGCCTGGGGGTTGATCTGGTCATCAATGTGGCGCTTCCCTATCAGGATCTTCATATCATGGATGCCTGCCTTGAATGCGGGGTCAACTACCTCGATACCGCTAACTATGAGCCCCTCGATGAGGCGAAATTCTGCTACAAGTGGCAGTGGGAGTACCGGGAGAGATTCAAACAGAAGGGGCTCATGGCTCTTCTCGGCTCGGGTTTTGATCCGGGAGTGACCAACGTCTTCACAAAATACGCCGCGCAGCACCACTTTGACGAGATTCACGAACTGGATATCATCGATGTCAACGGCGGCAATCACGGTCACCCCTTTGCGACGAATTTCAACCCTGAGATCAATATCCGCGAGGTCTCGGCCGAATGCAAACACTACGAAAACGGCGATTTTGTCGTAACCCCCCCAATGTCGATGAAACAGCAGTTCGACTGCCCCGAGGGCGTGGGGACCTACTCCATTTACCGGATGTATCACGAAGAGCTCGAATCGCTGGTGAAGAATTTCCCGACCATAAAAAAGGCCCAGTTCTGGATGAGCTTTTCGGATAACTATCTCAAACACCTTGAGGTGCTGACAAATGTGGGCATGACCCGCATCGATCCGGTAATGTACAACGGTGTTGAGGTGGTGCCGCTGCAGTTTCTCAAAAGCCTGCTGCCTGACCCCTCATCGCTCGGCCCACTTACGAAGGGTAAGACCTGCATCGGCTGCGTCATCAAAGGCATCAAGGACGGAAAGCCCCGGCAGTATTATGTCTACAACATCTGCGACCATGAGGCTTGCTATCGCGAAGTCTTCTCGCAGGCAATCTCGTACACCACCGGGGTGCCCGCGATGATCGGCGCGATGATGATTCTCAAGGGCGAGTGGAAGGGAAGCGGCGTATTTAACATGGAGGATTTCAATGCCGATCCCTTCATGGCGGCGCTGAATAAGCACGGGCTGCCGTGGAAAGAGGTTTTTCAGTAAATACAATGTTCCGCGCGTTCAGCTTTGACGGCGGGATCACCGCGTTCGCCCCTTTTTACCGTTTGACGTACAAAAATGGTATCAATTTCATGAAGGTACCGATCGACTAATAAACGGGGGTAAGGGGCGGTGATGGAGTGCAGTGAGCTTAGCGCAGAGCGCTTACAGGCAAGAGGGATCAAAAATATCCTGGTCACGAGAAGGGGCACAACCCTGTTCGAGTGGCATGAGGGGGGAACGGACAGGCCGAACTACGTTTTTTCATGTTCGAAAAGCGTCCTTTCTGCACTTATCGGGATACTGATTACGGAAAAGCAGATAGCTTCGCTTGACGACGATCTGGGGAAATATGTTCCCCATGCATACGGACAGAAGGTAACGATCAGGCATCTTCTGTCGATGAGTTCGGGTATCGATTGGCGTCCGATGGTGAAGGGCAACTTCGACTATAATCGAATGATCAAGTCCGGTGAGTGGGTCTCCTACGTTTTGGATAAGCGGATAGATCCCGATCTCTATGGCAGGTTCAATTATTGTGATGGAAATTCGCTGCTGCTTTCGGCCGTTATTACCGGGGTCACGGGTGAAAGCGCACATGAGTTCGCAAAAAAAACTCTCTTCAGATATCTCGATACCGGAGCGACCTCATGGAAAGAGCAAAACGGGATAACGCTCGGCTGCACGGGATTGCATATCTCGCTCGGCGGCCTTTCGAAAATCGGCGAATTGTGGCTGAAGGGGGGAAGTTTCGGCGGAAAGCAAATCGTTTCAGATGAGTATGTGAGCGATTCTGTCCGTACGCATTCAGCGGGGCATCCCGAGTGGTTCGGTAGTTACGGATATCACTGGTGGGTATCGGACAGGGAGCACAACAGCGTAATCGATATGTATTTCGCGCTCGGCGCCCACGGCCAGTTCCTGTTTGTCGTTCCCGAGCTTGAGGTGATCGCGGCGTTCAGAAAAAAGCCCGGCAGGAGAAGTGAAATGATGTATCCACGAACTATACTTTTTGAATTGATAAAGAGGCTGCGGTGAACGGATTTTACTATTCCTTTCAGACCCCTGCCTTTCTTGTCGATCGTGCGCTGCTGCAGAAGAATCTCTCGGTTCTCGAAAGCGTACGCCGACGCACAGGCGCCAAGATACTTCTGGCGCTGAAAGGCTATGCGATGCACGCGTCATTTGATCTGCTTTCGCAGTCGCTTGACGGAGTCTGCGCCAGTTCGCCCCACGAGGCGCGGCTGGGAAATGAGCACTTTAAAAAAGAGGTGCACTCTTTCGCCGCTGCACTTTCTGAGCATGATTTTGACGAGATGAGCCGTTACAGCAACCACATTGTCTTCAACTCGATCGCACAGTACGAGCAGTTCTTCGACAAGGTAAAATCATTATCCCCCCGCCTGACCTTCGGCCTTCGCATAAACCCCGAACACCGTGAGACCGATACCGAACTCTACGACCCCTGCGCTCCTCATTCGCGCCTGGGCATTACGCGTAAGAATTTTCCCGATTCGCTGCCTCCCTACATCACGGGCCTGCACTTTCATACTCTCTGCGAAAAAAATTCCGACGCACTCGCCCGCACTTTCGAGGTCATCGAGGAGTCCTTCGGCGAATACCTCTATCAGTGCCGCTGGCTTAACATGGGCGGCGGCCACCACATTACGCGCGAAGACTATGATATAGATCTTCTCTGTTCAGTAATTGAGCGTGCAAAATCGAAGTACAATCTTGAAGTCTATCTCGAACCGGGCGAGGCCGTAGCGCTCAATACGGGTTTTCTCGTAGTGAGTGTGCTCGATATCGTCGAGAACGATTCGAAGATTGCCATTGTCGACGCGTCGGCGGCCGCGCACACGCCCGATGTGCTCGAGATGCCCTACCGTCCGGTGATTGTCGGCTCTGCCGTTGCGGGCCAGAAGCGTTACACCTACCGTATCGCCGGGCTCTCGTGTCTTGCCGGTGATATCTTCGGAGACTATTCGTTCGATGAGCCGCTTTCCCGCGGCGATAAGCTGCTGTTCACCGATATGGCTCACTATTCGATGGTGAAGACGACCACCTTCAACGGCCTTGCGCTTCCCGATATCCTCTATATCGATTCGCAGGAGCGCTCGATACTGCACCGCAGGCAGTTCGGCTATAGCGATTTTTTCTCGAGGCTTGCGTGAGATACGGCATCCTGATTGCCGCTGAACCCGAAGCACGCTCGCTCATTTTAAACGGCTCTTTCGCCTGGCAGAAGCGGGCGGGGGGATCACTCTACGAATCTTCGCCCTTTGACACCTTACTTGTTGTAAGCGGAATCGGAAAGGCCTTCGCCTCTGCGCGCTGTGCCGATTTGTGCGCCGGCTGTGATACAATTATCAATATCGGAACTGCCGGATCTTTGCGGGGTGCATCGGGAGTGGTAATAGCGGACTCGTACGTCGAATACGATATGCTCGCCGGGGCCAAACAGGGGGTGACCCCCTACTGCGGAATAAAAGAACCGGTCTTTTGCGTACAGGGCGAACTGACGCTCCTGCAGCGTGCCGCAGCATACTGTTCTTCGGCAAATATTTCCTTATCGTACGGATGCTGCGCGAGTGCCGACCGCGTCGTCGATTCACAACAGGAGAGAGAGAATCTCAGCAAGAAATTCGGCGCCATCGTCTGCGATATGGAGGCGGCGGCGGCGGCAAAGGTCGCGGCACTGGTGTACGCGAAGCCCTTTACATCGATAAAATGCATAAGCGACAGCGCCGCCGGAAACGCCGCCGCGCAGTGGAAAAAAGAGATCGCCCGCATATCCTCTCTGATTGAAGGGTTGATTCTCGCGATAACGGGAGTTGCGCCGCAGCCGTGATTGCGGTGTGGATGTTGAGTATTTCGCAAACAGCTATAGGAT
>Ga0209467_1000663_pt1 | contig 40819 bp, 32 predicted proteins | sample Higcelwee11metaG_FD_187175 | JGI IMG/M metagenome (GOLD analysis project Ga0209467, IMG submission 187175) | Freshwater pond sediment microbial communities from the University of Edinburgh, under environmental carbon perturbations - High... | ecosystem: Environmental > Aquatic > Freshwater >... | reverse complement strand
GTGAGCCGCGCGAACAAAATCTGCAATGTGCCCTTAGAGAAAGATTTCATCTGACAAGGCAAGGGGGCGGACACCTATCGGGAATTGCTTCCGACGGCCGTTGGCCGCCAGTACATGTTCGGAGGGTGGGATTGATTCGATCGAATTTATTTTCAAGGTGAAATTTTGATAGAGTTGGATTGAACCGGATTAATTCTTGAGTGAAAGATTTTGATGGGGTTGAGTTGATAGCCTATTCTTCTCTACTAAAAGCTTTTTTCGAAATCCTGACGGCCGTGAATGATTGCGTCTATCTGAACAGTATCAGCTACCAGCTCATAGACAATCCGATATGAATAAACAAAAACCTCTCGGACATTTTCATCTTGCAGTTCGGGAACCATTCTTCCCTTTTCCGGAAAGGGTATAACTGACTCGGCCTTTTCGATAATTTCGTCAACAACCTTCTGTGCGTAAAATCTGGATTCAAGAGCGATGTATGAGAATATGTTATGCAGATCTTCGATTGCGGGATCAGTCCAGATTATTACCATGACTGAATTTCACGTTTCAACTGTTCAGTAGTAAGGGTTTTGCCTTCTTTTGCAGCCTGTTGCCCCTTTCTAATCTTATCGATGACATAGAGACGGTACATTATATCGTCGATGTTTGCAGTCTCGGGAAGATTTGCGATAGCGGACATTGCGTCCTGTTTAAGAGAATGAGTTGTTGTCATAAGCACTCCGTTACGAAACCATCTTTTTGATTTTGTCTTCGTTAATAGCCATTTCGAGAAAGCGTTTAATCAATACCCGCTTATCTTCCGGCATCTTGTCGATCTCTTCAAATTGCTTCAATAAGTTTTTGTCAGTGATCTTGGTGATGTTCTCTTTTTCGGTGATATCGAAAAGCAGATAGTCTGCCGAAACACCAAAGAAAGAGGCAATTCTTTTTAGAACCTCATCAGAAGGAACAGCCTGTCCCTTTTCGTATTTCCACAGAATACTTCGCGCAACATCAATATCCGCTGCAAGCATGTCTAACGAGAGCTTTTTCTCGTTCTGCAACTGATTTATCTTATCGCCTAAATCCATAAAAGTACCATACCAATGAGTACAATATGATTGTGCAAAGTTAAGTTTATTCCAAGAATTTTTTTCTTGGATATCGTCACATTATAATCACATTACGCTGCAAAAGTAGACGGAAGTTTAGAGAAAAAGCTAAAAGGAGACCCCTTCAATGCACTTTATCATCACCATCTCAAAGTGAGAAAGGCGGCGTGGGAAAGACCACCATCACCCGCGAGATCGGAGTGTATCTTTCATCAAGGGGGGGGCAGCCCCCTCACTCATCCGCATAGATCAGCCGCTCCTGTCCATCGATGACGACACGCTGACCGTCGCTAAGCAGCTGAAGCGCGTTATGCGTGCCGCCGAGAATAACAAGATCGGGGTTTATACCCATCACCGTCTCGGGATGCATGAACGACAGCTCTTCAAGCACGAAGCCCTTTACTTTGCCGAGCAGCGGCCGGAAACTCTCATCAAGGTATCTGGTCACCAGTATTTCACCGCCGCTTGCGGTAATCTTGAGCGCCGCCTCGCTTGCGTCCTTCGCGGTGACGATGCGTCCCGAAGCCTTTGCGCCGTATCCGCGAAGACTTTTCGCAAGAACCTTCGCCACAAGGTGAATTCTAATCGTGTTGAGCATGATGGGCGAGTTGACCGGTATGCCCGCGACGATTACGACTTTGGATGTGCGGCTGATGAGAGCGCTTGATAGAGCGGTCTGAATCGAATTATCGATCATCGTGTCAGAGTCCGATTCGAGCTGCGAAATCACCGGGTAGACGCCCCAGTAAAGCAGAAGATTACGCCTGACCCCCTCGTAGGGGGTGACGGCGATTATGTGCTGCGGCGGCCGGTACCGGCTGATGAGCCGGGGGGTGTTGCCGTGCAGTGTGGGTGTCAGCAGGGCATCGGCACCGATATTCTTTGCCGTCAGCACCGACGCGTGGGCAATCGACAGCGACATGTTTGTGATCGATGCCGGATCACCGGCGAATTTTGCGGCATCGAGATACTCGGCCGAGTTTTCGATCTGAAGGGCGATTTTATGCATCATCCTGACCGACTCGACGGGAAACTTTCCGCTGGCGGTTTCGCCTGAAAGCATGATCGCGTCCGTTCCGTCGAAGATGGCGTTGGCGACATCGGTGATTTCGGCGCGCGTGGGCATGGGGTTGACGATCATCGAGTCAAGCATCTGAGTTGCGGTGATGACGGGTTTATTCGCGGCGTTGCACTTGGCGATGATACGCTTCTGAGCGAGCGGTATCTCTTCAGAGGGGATCTGCACACCCAGATCGCCTCGTGCGACCATGATGCCGTCCGAAAGGCGGATAATCTCGTCGATATTGTCGAGTCCCTCCTGGTCCTCGATCTTGGCGATGATGTCGACCTTCGCGTCGCAGACATCGATGATGCTTCTGATCTCTCTGACGTCATCCGGTTTGCGGATAAAGGAGGCCGAGATAAAATCGATATCGTTTCCGATACCGAAAATAATGTCTTTTACGTCCTGCTCGGTGACGGCGGGAAGCGATGACTTGACACCGATGACATTCACATTCTTTCTGCTGCCGATTTCCCCCCCGTTTCTTATCAGGCAGTGGATACCCTCTTCACTCACCCGTTCGACCTCAAGATCTATCAGCCCGTCGGCGACGAAGATGTGGTTTTGCGGCCTGATCTCTTCGGCAAGCTTCGCGTAAGAGATGCTCAGAAGTTTCTCATCGCCCTCGATCTGTTCGGCGGTCAGCGTGATTCGCTCACCCCGCACGAGGGTGATGTTCTTTCCCCCTCTGACCATGCCCGTACGTATTTCGGGGCCCTTGGTGTCCAGAAGCAGCGCAACGGGGATCGATGTGCGCCGGCTCGCCTCTCTGACCATCGCGAAGGACTCACCGTGATAGGCGTGATCGCCGTGCGAAAAATTGAAGCGTGCGATGTTCATTCCGGCCTTGAGCAGTTCGGCGATCGTATCGACCGAACGTACCGCCGGCCCGATTGTGCAGATGATCTTTGTCTTCTTGAGTTTCATGAGTCCCCCTGCCCGCTTTTTGTATCTCATACGGAAAAGATAAAGTAAATAAATCAGGCGCGAGATTCAACTCTCTGAACGACGATGATACGTTAATGAATTATGTTCCTGATCTCATTCAATCACGATGCAGTCGTATGAAACAAGTTTGTCAACCTTTACAGTCACTCTTGACCCAGATAAACTTAACGGCACTTCGCGGGAACCGTCGGCATCAGGCGTATAGAGAACGGCTCGCGCTGGAGCGGTCGCGACGTTGAACGAAACGCTGAAGTCGCTCTTTGTCTTGAGTCCGTCGGAATAATTGTGGTTCACCAGATGCAGGCAGTATTTTTGTCCGTCAGATGATACGGTCGAGGTGATGTTATCGATCCCGACAGTAGCGTTGATATCGGTCGGCGACATCGAGGTGTACAGGGCGGCGTTTTCGCGGTAGAAGGCTGCATAGCCGCTCAGAAAATCGAGCACCTTCTGCTCGCGCGCCGACGGCTCGTCGGGCATAGAAGTTTTCAGATGAAAAGCGTAATAGGTTCCGCAGGCGTAGGCTTCGGCGGCGTAGATGCGCCAGAAATCTTTTTTCTCGGCAAGCGGAAGATTGTAGTACGAATTCATCATCTCTGTGGGCCAGTCGATAAAAAAGACCAGCGGAACATCGCCCGATACGCTTCTGCTTCGCTCGCGCACGGCGACATATTCTTTTTTCAGCGAGACCGAGCCGTCAAGATGACCGTTTTTCACCGGCACCCACCTGACCTCGGCGTTTTTATAATCGGCATTGTAGTTGTACATGCCGAAGCTGTTGAAATCGACAAAGGGAAAGATTCCGTTCGAGGTGATGAGAATCTCTTTACCGTAGGCCGTGCGGGCGTATTCGCGGATCTGCGTCACGATGTCGCGCCAGTACCAGACGAGTGCGCGATTGCGGAAATCCTTCGCCGAGGTGTCGGCCCGGTTGCCCGTGATATTGCCCCATACCGGCGCCAGAGGATTCTGTTCGCTGCGCGGAAAGCTTCCCCAGCCCTTTTTGTTGAGATAGACGCGGTAGTTGAAGTTGCGCGCGAGGTTGCCTTCGGGGATGTCCTTTCTGATGACATTCGACTCGCTCATCGAGTACTCACGTATCCAGTCGTTTACCGAATAATCCGGATGCAGCTTCATCAGGTAGGCGTTGAAATCGGCGAGAAAATAGTCGTCGTATCCCTCGTTTCCGTTCCAAGACCACTTGTCGCCGCCGGTGTACCCCGCATTCGCCTCGTCGAGAAAGACGCCGTCGACGCCGCCGTCGATCTGCAGCTTGCAGTATGAGACCAGATACTCACGGTATTCGGGATTAGCCAGCGAGGCGCGGTGGGCACCGGGCACGATGTAGGTGTGCTCGACCAGGCCGTTCATCGCGTCACGCGTCGCCCACTCTTTGAACCTGCCGGGGTTCTCGTCACGAAAAACGACCGACGCCGTTCCCCCGGCGACAAAGCCGATATTGCGTTCGCGCGCCTTCTGCGCGTAGGTGAAATCGTAATCAGAGGCGAGCACGCCGCCGCGGTCCCACTTCTGCCAGGCCCTGATCAGCATTGCGTCCTGAAAATCGAAGACCTGCGTGTCCTGCTCGCCGGCTGCACCCTGCGAGAATATATATATCGAACGCGCCGATTTGCCCGATTGCCCGAAGGCGTTGCCGGCGGGAGGGGTATCCAGATCGGTCACCTTTTCAATGACGCGCGCCGGCTCGTCCACGTAGGGCGCCACCTCCTGTTCGGACGAACAGGATAAAGCCGCAAATATGATGACTGCATACAGAAGAAACGATCCGCACTGTGATCCCCCCGCAGCTCTCGCCCTATCCGAGAAATTTTTCCCTCTGCATAATAACATTTTGTTCATAAAACCCCGCATGATAATAAATGGATAATTTTACAGGTGGTCATAAACCCGGTTATTTTTACCCGCAGCTCGCAAACTGATGAAAAAAGAGGTAAAATATTTTCCGGAGGCGGCTTCTGGAACCGACCCATAGTTTCACTGCAAACACTCTCTGCGGATATCATCGTACAAATGACCTAACCGGTCTTGCTTTTTTCTTTACCGGAAATTGATCTTTTTTATTTTTCGACAGCCATTAGGGGACCCCAGAAAAAGTCTTTTGATGTTCCCCTGCGGTGACGAAACATGGAAATCAGCATTTTCATTTGTTCTATCATGAAATTACTGATTTGAAAGGTGACCATAAATAATTCAACTGAAAGGCGCCGGCAGAACCGGCCGGCAAAGCGGTGTTTTTTTGCTCGACAACGTTCCCGGCGCAAATTGGATTGATGCAAAACGGCGCGGGCACAGGACCACTTGCAGTTGTACGGCCGCGCGTACGAATAACCGCCTTTTTTCTTGCGGCGGGGGGATTTGTCTGCGAATTATTTTTTTATGAATAATTCGCGCGAACGTGCCGGCCGTAACGTGCGGCGAAGCTTTAACAGGAAGCAGAGAAGAAAATGACAAACTATATCACAGGAATCGACCTCGGTTCAACGACGGCAAAAATCGTAATCGGCAAAATCACCGGCGACAGGCCCGAAATAGTCTATAGCGCATACCGCCGCCACCACGCAAAAATCAAAGAGACCGTATCTGAGATACTTTCAGATGCAAGAAATGCGATCGGCGATATGCCGGTGCGCGTAGCCATAACCGGTTCAGCCGGGATGGGTATCACCGAAAACACGGGACTGCCCTTCGTGCAGGAGGTTGTCGCGTCGGCCAACTATATTAAAAAGATGCAGCCGCAGGTGCGCACCTTCATCGAGATCGGCGGCGAAGACTCGAAGATCATTTTTTTTGACGACAACTTCCGCGCCGACATGCGCATGAACGGCAGCTGCGCGGGGGGAACCGGCTCTTTCATCGACCAGATTGCCGTTCTTCTGGACATACCCGTCGAAGAGTTCAACGCATACGCCTCTCGCGGCGAGAAACTTTTTCCGATCGCGACGCGCTGCGGTGTCTTCGCCAAGACCGACGTGCAGAGCCTGCTTGCGCATAACGTCTCAAAGGAGAATATCGCCTATTCGGCTTTTCATGCGGTGGCCCTTCAGGTGCTATCGACGCTTACACGCGGGCGTGATATCGAATCCAAAGTGCTGCTTGCGGGGGGGCCGCTCACCTTCAACCACATGCTGCGTCAGGCTTTTCTCAAAAACATTCCCGAGATAAGCGAGTCCGACATTATTCATATCGATAACCCTCAGCTGGTACCCGCCATGGGCACTGCGCTCTCATGTGACGAAAGCAGCCGGGAGTATCTTCTCTCTGAACTGATCGAAACAATTCAGCGCAGCTCATATTCTGCCGTCGCAGAGGCCGTCTCGCCGCTGCCGCCGCTCTTTGAAAACGCCGATGCCTTCGCGGCCTGGAAGGCGGCCTTTGATAAATACCGCGTCGCACGCAGCATCGGGGCGGCAGGTTCCGTCGAGTGTTTTCTGGGCATCGACTCCGGTTCGACGACGACCAAGATCGTTCTCTCCGACCGGCACGGAAGGCTCATCGCCTCATTTTACGGAAATAACAAGGGTAATCCCGTCGGTACGGTTCAGAAAGGGCTGGCTCAGATTCTTGACGATTGCGCCTCCCGCGGAATCGAGCCCCTTGTCCTCGGCTCGGCGGTGACCGGCTACGGAGAGGGCCTTATCAGAAATGCCCTCAATCTCGATCACGGTTTTGTCGAGACCATGGCGCACTATCGCGCGGCCGTACAGTTCGCCCCCGATGTCTCTTTTATTCTCGATATCGGCGGACAGGACATGAAGGCGATGTTTATCCGCGACCAGTATGTCGCCGATATTCAAATTAACGAGGCCTGCTCGTCGGGGTGCGGCTCGTTTATAGAGACCTTCGCCAACAACATGGGCTACCCGGTCGCCGATTTCGCCGAGCTGGCCTGCGCCTCGCAGAAGCCCTATGATCTGGGCACACGCTGCACCGTCTTTATGAATACGAAGGTCAAACAGGCGCTTCGCGAGGGCACCGCCATCGAGGATATTTCGGCGGGACTCTCTTTTTCTGTCATCAAGAACTCGCTGTATAAAGTACTCAAAATAAAGGATAACGCAACGCTCGGGGGAAGCATTCTCGTGCAGGGCGGCACCTTCAAGAATAACAGCGTACTGCGCGCCTTTGAGCTTCTGATCAACCGCCCGATCGTGCGTCCTGATATTCCCGAACTGATGGGAGCCTACGGCTGCGCCCTCAAGGCCGCCGATATTTTTGCCGAAAACGGCGCCGCCACACGATTTGCCGGTATCGCCGCCTCGCTTGCGCAGGTCGATATAGACAAGAAGAACCTCATCTGTAAAGGATGCGAGAACCACTGCCAGATCACGAAGATGACCTTTCCCAACGGCAATTCTTTTTACATCGGCAACAACTGCGAGCGCGTTTTCACCAACAATGAACACTCTCCTGAAAGGGGCGAGAATCTTGTCGCCGAGAAGCGTGAGATCATCTTCAACCGCAATCTGAAGGCGAAGAAGCCGCGCAGAAAAATGGTCCGCATCGGCATCCCGCGGATACTCAACATGTTCGAGAACTTTCCCTTCTGGGCGACATTTCTGAATGAGTGCGGATTCGACGTAGAGCTTTCGGATGTCTCTAACATCGAAATTTTCGAGGCGGGTGTGAAATCGGTGATGTCAGAGAATATCTGCTTTCCCGCCAAGATTGCCCACGGCCATATCCTCAATCTTGTCGAGAAGAAGGTCGACCGCATATTCTTTCCCAACGTCGTCTTCGAACACTACGAGTACGAGGACGCGGTCAACTCTTTCAACTGTCCCGTCGTGACCGGATACCCCTGCGTCATCAAAAGCTCTATCGATCCCGAAGAGCGTTACGGCATACCCGTCGATTCGCCGACGATAAGTTTCAAGAGCCCCCGCCTGATGCTTTCGCAGCTTGAACGCTTTATGCGTACGCTGGGTGTGACAGAATGGCGCGTGCGCAAGGCGTACATCTCGGCGATGCTCGAAGAGAGTGCCACGAAGAAACGTCTGCAGGCCCGCGCGGCTCAGCTGATCGAAAAGGCCGATGAGACGGGCCAGCCGCTGATCGTTCTCGCGGGAAGACCCTATCATATCGACAAGCTGATCAACCACGGCATCCCCGAGCTGATATGCGACCTTGGCGCGATCGTGATTACCGAAGATTCGATACCCGATCTGAACAAGATCAAGCTCTCCGACATAAACGTGCTGACACAGTGGACCTATACAAACAGATTATATGCTACAGCAAAATGGGTAAGCGAGCATCCCTCGGCGCAGCTTATTCAGCTGACATCGTTCGGCTGCGGTCCCGACGCGGTGTCGGTGGACGAAGTCAAAGAGATTCTCGAAGAGAACGACAAGCTTTATACCCAGGTCAAGATTGATGAAGTCTTCAATCTCGGCGCGGTCAAGATCCGTGTGCGCTCGATGCTCGAAGCGCTGAAACGGCGCAGAAAAAAAGTCTCCGTTACGGTAGTGCGCGAGTCTCTGGACAAGAAGAAACCCTTCACCAAAGAGAAGACGATTCTTATCCCCTACTTTTCAAAATTTTATTCGCCGCTCGTTCCGGCTCTATTCAAAGGCTTCGGCATCAAAGTGGTACAGCTGCCGCTTCAGGACAACGACTCGATCAACTTCGGCATTCGCAACATCAACAACGAGATCTGCTATCCGGCGATTCTGATCGCCGGCGATATCATCAAGGCCTATCAGAAGGACCGCTATGATGTCGAGAATACGATGGTTCTTCTGACGCAGACCGGCGGTCAGTGCCGCGCATCCAACTATGTCAATCTCGTACGCAAGGCCCTGGACAGGGTGGGCTTCGGCGACGTGCAGGTTTCGACGATGTCGACGACCTCGCTCAAATCGATTCTTACCGGCAAAGAGGGAACGCTTCTGGCGAAGAAGATGGTTCTGGGCATACTCGTTCTCGACGGCCTCATGCAGATGTACACGACGACGAAACCGCGCGAGATTGAAAAAGGGTCGGCGTCCGCGCTCTACGAAAAATTTATCAGGCGGGTCGAAACGATCGTCGGAGATCCGCAAAGCGATTACCGCACAATCGCGAATGTGCTCAATGACGCCGTGGATGCGTTTAATATAATCGCCATCGACGAGTCGCCGGTGCCGATGATCGGCTTTGTCGGCGAGATCTTCGTAAAGTACAACTGCTTCGCGAATATGGATCTGGTCGAGTGGGTCCTCGATCAGCGCGCCGAGGTGGTGCTGCCGCCGCTTCACGGCTTTTTTCTGCAGAGCTTTATCAACCGCGATTATATGGAAGAGGTCAAGGTCACCCGCAATATCATGGGCCGAGTCGCCAACAAGCTTATCTGGAATTACGTGCGCGGAAAGATGCGGATCACCGACGCGATCATGAAACGCTACCGCTTTTACAAGGCGCCGCACAATCTCTATCACCTCTCAAAAAAAGCGGGAAAGATTGTCTCGCTTGCCAATCAGTTCGGCGAGGGGTGGCTGCTGACGGCGGATATGCTTGCGATGGTCGAGGACGGTGTAGAGAATATCATTTCGGTTCAGCCATTCGGCTGCATATCGAATCATGTAGTGGCGAAGGGTATCGAGAAAAAAATCCGCAAACTCTACCCGGCATTCAATCTTCTTGCGATCGATTTCGATCAGAGCACCAGCCCCGCGAATGTATTCAACCGCGCCCACTTCATGATTGCGGCGGCAAGAGAAACTCTCGAGAAGAGCAAAAACGAGGCGTAGTAAAGAGGGGGGGGGAAGCCCTCTCGCAAGCACAAGAGCTGTTGCAATTAAGCCGTAATAAGAACAAAAAAAAATCCGCCCTTATCAGGCGGATTTTTTTTGTTATCCGAATGAGCTTCTGCGCAAATTAATATAATGATAATCAGTTACTATTATAAAGCACTATCGCCTCAGGCCGGCAGAGGGCCGCCCTGAGGCGCTTTACATAAAAAAATCAGGCCGCGGCTTTTTCGCCTTTGCCGAGATGAAAGATCTTTTTTGCCGCGATATAGATTACGCCGCACGAAAGTGCCAGCAGCAGTATGTCAGTGACGACAAGCGCGTACTTGGCTTTCGGCAGATATACATTGATAAGCAGAAAGAAAAGACTGCAGATTGTCGTCACGATCATAAACAGTGCGGGAAGCAGTGTGAACATCGTCGGTTTTTTGCGCTGTGCCAGCCATGCCGATACCGCGATAAGCGAGAGCGCGGCGAGCAGCTGATTGGCAGTTCCGAAAATCGGCCATATCAGAGTAAATGCGTTAGTCCAGCTGAGCCAGAGCATGAGGCCCGACGCGAGAACGGCGTTGAAGATGTACGACTTCAGAAACACGGGGACCTTCTTGAAAAGGATCGTCCACAGCTCTTCGAAGAGGTAGCGGTTCAGGCGCACTGCGGTGTCGAGGGTCGTCACGACAAAGCCCTCAACCATGAGGATGCCGAAGACGGTACCGAAGGCGATCGGCACATGAATCGCGCGGTTGAGAAGATTGCCCATTGCAAGAGCAAATGCGAGAATCGGGTTAGAGGCCCCCTTCTCCGGCCATACGATTGAGGTGTATGTCGCGAAATCGAGTCCCCCCGCAATGGCGAGAAGTACGACAAGTGCGAGTATTCCCTCGAGCACCATTCCGCCGTAGCCGATTTTGATTGCATCTGATTCTTTAGAAATCTGCTTTGAAACCGTTCCCCCCGCAACAAGCGAGTGAAAGCCCGAGATCGCGCCGCACGCGACAGTTATGAAAAGGAATGGCCAGATAAGACCGATTTTCGCGCTGCCCTCAGCGATGTTGAACAGAGGTGCGTTGGTGCTCATACCGGTGATCCCGCCGAAGGTCACGCCGATAAGAAGAAAAATTATACCAATATACAAAATGAATGAATTCATAAAGTCGCGGGGCTGAAGAATGATCCATACCGGAACCCCCGCCGCGATTACCACATAAATAGAGAGGATAATCATCCAGGTCTTTGCCGGAAGCGAAACCGGGAAAAAGATACCGACGACAATTGAAATACAGCAGATGGCAATCGCGATCGCTGTGACGACATAGACGTTGACGTTCTTCTTGTAAAGCATCCAGCCGATCAGCGGCGCAAAAAAGCAGAGGATGATAACCGATGTTGAGGAGATACCGCCTATCTGCGCTCGAACCACGCCGTCAGCGCCGGTAACTGTTTTAAGAACGGTGTTCGCGGGGTCTATCATCATATCCTTTACCGGGACAAGCGATGTGAGCGAGGTCGCAGAGAGACCCAGAAAGGCCGAAGTAACCAGAAGAATCATGACGGTGGTGAAAGCGATAAAGAGCATGAATCCCGCCTTGCCGAGATTCGTGCGCGCCACCTCTGCCATTGATTTTCCGTTTTCACGCATGCTGGTGAAAAGAGAGGTGTAGTCGTGAACCGCGCCGAAGAAAAGGGTTCCGAAAAGAATCCACAGCCACACGGGAATAACGCCGAAGAGCATGGCGACTGTCGGTCCGACGATCGGGCCGGCTCCGGCGATCGAGGCAAAGTGATGCGAGAAGGCGACGCCGAGTTTGGTCGGCACAAAATCTTTTCCGTCAGAGAATTTTTTTGACGGTACTTCGTTTTTGTCGTCAGAGCCGAATACCTTCGAGATAAAGCGCGCGTAAAAGCGGTATCCCAGATAGAAGGCGGCGAGGCTGACAACAAGGATGAGAAAAATATTCATACAACACTCCCTTTTTGCGAACGCTTACTTCCGTTCGTCAAAATAATGAAGGAAAGTTTTCGCAGGATACGCGGAACGCTTCCCCCTTTCACCGTTGTTTCGGTTTTTTATGGACAGAGAAAATGACCTTGTGATGCGCATGTCAATGAGAAATTGCCGCTAAATGCATATTGGGCACTTATAAAAACATTCTTTCAGCACGGATCCCGAAAACTCCAGGTAAAAATTTGGTGAAACCCCGGCGGAGGGCATTTTTTGAGCCCTTCGATTATTATACAATTAAAAATAAAAGGGCCCTGGCCGTCGGCACATTCAAAGCGGGGCCGCACCAACGTTGAAAAGAGAAATTCTATTCCTGCTTGACTTGATCAGGGTGCTTTCTAATATGCCAAATGGGGTTAGGTGCCTATGAATGAGACAATTTTTGACCGTCTCTTTGAGGTTATAGAGCAGCGCAAGAGCGAGGATATCGAGAAATCGTATGTTGCCAGGCTCATGCACAAAGGCGCTGCGAAAATCAACGAAAAGATTCTTGAAGAGGCCGCCGAGGTTGCCGAGGCCGCGCTTGAGCAGGACAGGGATCACCTGATATACGAGATCTGCGATCTGCTTTTTCACACCTTTGTGATGGCGGGATACAAAGATATCACACTTAAGGATATCGCCGGGGAGCTGGAACGCCGTTTCGGAAAAAGCGGGCTCGTCGAAAAGGCCGAGCGCGGCAGCAAGTGAAGTGCCGATGACAGCCGGCAGCGGTGCTCTTTTTGGCCATTGGGGCGATAATATATTTGTAAGGGTTTCAGATGCTGATAGAATCGAACAGACTGAAGTTTGCCATTCCCGGAAAGGGAAGGCTTCGTGAACCGGCGGTCGAGCTGCTTCAGAAGGCGGGATTCAAATTTGCGCCCCGCAACCGCAATCTCTATGCAACATGTACTAACGAGAACATCACTTTCATTTTTGTGCGCCCCGAGGATATACCCGTGCTGGCGGCGCAGGGCGTGATCGATCTGGGCATCACCGGCAGCGATCTGGTCATTGAGCGGGGCTGCGATGTCGTGACGGTACTCAATCTTGATTTCGGCAAGTGCCGTCTCTGTGTGGCGGTGCGTGAAGAGATCGAAGAGCATGAGCTTTCTTTTCTCAGCGGAAAGCGGATTGCGACATCTTTTCCCGAAATTACGCAGGCCTTCTTTCGTGAGAAGGGCATCGAGGTCAGCACAATCGAGATGAACGGCTCTGTAGAGATCATGGTTGCGCTCGGGCTTGCCGACGCGATTGTCGACATCGTCGAGACCGGTGACAGTCTTCGTGACAACAACCTGAAAGTCTTTACTGATATAGGCCGATATGAGACGGTTCTTGTCGCAAATAAAAGCGTTGCGCAAAAAAGTGAAGTTGAAAAGATACGCCGCAGAATCGAGGGTATCATCGTCGCGACACAATATACTCTTCTCGAGTACAATGTGCACCGCGACAACCTGAAACAGGCGGAAATAATAACCCCCGGATTCAGTTCACCGACTCTCTCGCCCCTCGAGGCTGAGGGATGGTACGCCGTAAAAGTAATGGTCAGAAAAAATACGGTTCCCGAAGTAATGGATAAGCTTGAAGCGATCGGAGCCAGGGCAATACTCGAAACTGAAGTGAAAAATTGCAGACTCTAAGGAGATTAGTATGAATTTTAAACCTGAAGTGCTCATCATATACGGTGTCATCGCGCTGGTAATTGTCGGCCTTGTGATCGGCTACCGTTTTCTTCGCAAAAGGATGCAGAAGAAGATCGAGATGCAGAAAGAGATCGTCGACGAGAACAAGATCAGCGCTTCAATCTTCGTAATTGAAAAGCGCAAGGGAAAGATCACCGAAGCGAAGCTGCCGAAGAACGTTCTCAGCCAGATACCCGCACTCTATAAGATGCGCAAGATGCCGCTCATCACCGCGAAAGTCGGCTCGCAGATCGTGACTCTCGTCTGTGAAGATGACCTTTACGACAAAATACCCGACAAGAAAAATATCAACGTGGAACTGGCGGGAATATTCATCGTTTCGATCAAAAATCCCAATCAGAAACCCGGCAAAAAGAAGAAGAGAAAGTAGGCTCATTATTTTTGCAGCATTAGTGGCCGTTCGTTAGCGGAAATGGTACATTGGTGGTTTCCGCGGGAAGCAAGGAGTAAAAAATGGATTCGTTTATGGACTATACTGATATTTCGTTTATTAAGTTTATTGAAGCCAAAGAGAAATTTGCCGCAATTGAAGAACTCGCGGGCGTCTTTGAAAATACAGAGGCTTGTACCGACCTGCAGGGGCTGATCAGCGCGCTAAAGGAGCGCGAGAAGATCATGAGCACCGGCATCGGTTTCGGAATAGCTATTCCCCATGCAAAGATACCTCAGAATAAGAGCATGCACTTCGCCGTGGGACTCTGCCGTGACGGCATCGATTTCGATTCGATGGACGGCAAGCCGGTTCATCTGATCATCCTTGTGGCGGCTGGTGAAAACCAGCACAAACACTACCTCTCTCTTCTGTCGAAGATTATGACAGTTCTGAAAGACAATGATGTCAAAGACCAGATCATTCAGTGCCGGACACCGCAAGAGGTCATGGACGTGCTGAAGAAGGCCGCTCAGTAATTCAAAGTTATCAGCGCCGCGTTTTTTCTGAAGGCGCACCGAATTTTTCGTAATATAAAACCCGGCCGCAGCGACCGGGTTTTTTGTCAAAAAAACGGGGCCGCGATTTGCGCGGCCCCGTTTTTTTGTGCTATTATTTGATCGCCGTTATTACAGCAATTCACGTTTGAACAAGAACATTATTAATAAATTCTAACAATAATAATTGAATATTAAAGCTTAATGCCCTCACCCCTGACCCCTCTCCCAGCGCGGGTGTTTACGGAAACGCGGGGAGAGGGGAGCCTGACGGTATACAAAATGCGACTTTAATAGAAAAACCCTCGCCCAGGACGCAGGGGCGAGCAGGTGCGCAGCACCGACCAGCCCTACTTCCCCATTTACCACTTGCTTTGGGAGAGGGTGCGCAGTAGCGCGGGTGAGGGCACAAGATAATGAAAATAATGAATTTCACTCAACCGTGAAATACTGCAATCAGAATAAAAACAGCAGAATGTAGCCGGTGCATATCGCCAGCGATATAAGGGTGAATATAGCGCCGTATTTTGTGAATTCGAGAAACGAGATCTTATAGCCGCTCTTCCCGCTTATTCCCGCACTGACAACATTCGCCGAAGCTCCGATCAGCGTCATGTTTCCGCCCAGACACGCCCCGAGCGAAAGGGCATACCAGAGCGGACGAATAGTATCCTCTCCGAGAGATAGGCCGATATTCTTCAGAAGGGGAATCATCGTCGCGACAAAGGGGATATTATCCACGATACCCGATATAAACCCCGATGCCCAGAGAATGACCATCGCCGTGAGCTTTATATCATTACCTGATGCCGAGATAATCATTTCAGAGAGCATCTTGATCACCCCGGTTTCGATAAGCCCGCCGACAAGCATGAAAAGACCGATAAAGAAGAAAATCGTCGTCCACTCGACTTCGTGAAAGAACTCATCGATCTCCTTTTTGCCGGTAAGCAGCATGAGCGCCGCCGCTCCGCTCAGAGAGATTGTCGCGGGTTCGAGGCTCAGCAAACCGTGAAGAATAAACCCGACTACTGTAAGCGTAAGCACGATCGAACACTTTACCAGAAGCTTTCTGTCGGTAATCGCCTTTTTCTCGTCGATATCCATGATGCGGGCGCGGCGTTCGTTGGGAACACTCAGCTTCTTTCTGAAAATCAGGTAATTCACAATTGAGATGACAACGATTATTACGAGAATAACCGGTGACTGATAGATAATGAAATCCATAAAGGTGATGTTCGCGGCGCTTCCTATCATGATGTTGGGGGGGTCACCGATAAGGGTCGCGGTACCGCCGATATTCGAGAATATCGCCTCGATTATTATAAAGGGTACCGGCGATAGTCCCAATTCAACCGCGAGAAGAATCGTTACGGGGGTGATGATCAGCACAGTCGTCACGTTGTCGAGAAATGCCGAGAAAAAGGCCGTAACGAGCGAAAGCCCCAGAAGAATGATAACGGGGTTGCCCTTGGCCAGTTTGGCCGTTTTAATCGCAACGTATTGAAAAAGTCCCGTCTGTTTTGTGATGCCGACGATAATCATCATACTGATGAGAAGAAAAATTACGTTCCAGTCGATTTCGGCGAAGGCCTTCTCCTGGGGAATGAATTTCAACAGAAGCAGTATGACCGCACCGCCCAGCGTGAGCACCGCTTTGTTGATGGTCTCAAATGTGATTAATACAAAGATCAGCAGAAAAAGCCCAAGGCTTATGATCATATCAGGTGACATGTGTTATCCTCTTAATACTTTATACAGAATATCCTTGTAGCTGACAACACCGACCACTCCGTTATCTTTTACTACAGGCAAATACCGGCGGTGAACTTTGTTGAGTTCAAGCACGGCCTCAAAAACAGGTGAATCGGGAGAGAGAATGACCTCCGGTTTCTGCATGATCTCCTTTACAAGAAGTTTATCTTCATTCAAGAGCAGCTCTTCGAATGGCTTGAACGAAGACATGAAGTTGAGAGTGCCGATCATGCGCGCGTAGTCGGGGATGCACTGTTTGAAAATCTGGTTGATCGTGATCTCACCGACGAACTTCCCCCCGTCAACTACAGGCACGTAGCAGATGTTGTGCGCGTAAAAAATATTTATGACATCTTTGAGTGTCTGGTCGGGCGAGACGGAAATGACATCGGCGGTCATAATGTCGCAGACCTCGATCTCTTTTTTGACGCGGACATCATCGAGCAACGCAAGAAAATCTTTGGCAGAATGAGTTGCGAGAAGCTTTTGAAAAAGACCCGCGTCCCTTGCGATCTTGATAAAGGTCGCAAGCGATTGAATGTAGACAGCAGATCCCGCCTTGGAGGTGATCTCTATCGAGAAGAACCGGATCTGGCGGCCGTCGAAGAGAACCGGGTTTTTCGGTGTACAGATACCGATCACCGTGTCATCGAAATTATCAAGCCGGCCGTGGGGAATCGCAATGCCCTCGGGAAAGGATGTCGAACCGAGTTTTTCCCTGTCGTAAATCGCGTTTCTGACGGTCTCGGCCGAAAATTTGCCCGCGGTGGTCTTTGAAAAGCGCTCGGCGAACAGTTCGATCACCTGGTTGAAATTTGAAACATCGGCATTGAGAAAAATGAGATTTTCATTCAAGAGGCTGGTCAGTTTCATGAGGTTACTCCCTTATATTTTTTTCTGTATTGTAGCTGACAATTTACCTGAAACCATCAGTCTTGCAGAAGACCATCGGCGCAATTTCTATCCAACACAGAATCTGGCTCATTTGGGGGGAAAAAGCAGTCAAGGAGTGGGGTTTAGAAGAATTTGTGTCAAGAACTTATCGTCGTGCGATTATATATCGCCCGGCTGACGGGTTGCCCCGGACCGCCGGGATTCGCGTCTTTAGCCCGAGCCCAAATTCTCCGATAGGTAAGTGTGCGGTGTATTCAAATCGCACTTGCCGTTGCGGCGGCGGCAAAGTACCATTATAAACGGAAAAATGAAAAATCAGGTAACGCTATGTCAGAGACCCTCTCGCTATTTGATCTGATCGCTTCGGTGGACGCAATGACGCTGACCGGCTTAACGCTGCGGCCCGCTGTCGCCGTGAATGAAGTGCCGGAATCACCCGCCGAAGCCCCCCGCATAAGTGCCGGCGCGGCGCAGGACGAAAGCTTCTCTCTGCAGAACGAAAGCGACACGATGACCTTTTACGAGGTAGATGGTTTCGGCGTCGGTATTCAGAAAATATACGACCACATCGTCGACGACAATGTGCGCCTCAGAAAGATTTTTGAGCTCTACTCGCGCCCGGCCCCCGTAATTCAAAAAGAGCCGGCAAAGGCCGATGCGGCCCTTCCGGCGGCGGGGGGATCACAGATTGAATCTTCAGCGCGGGGAGAACCCCCCGCAGCAAGCGAGCAGCGGCTCCCGTCAGAAAGCGAGTCGCAGACAGAACCCGCCGTACCGCAGAGTGATGCCGCAGCAGAAGATGACGCGGCTGCGGATGATGTACCGGTGAGTTTTCCCGCCGAGGCTCTGAGTAATTTTGCGAGAAGAAAGACCGTGCCCGCAGTCGAAGAGCTTCCCCCCGCACAAAAGAAAAATGAGGCCGCCGAAAGTGCTGAACCTGAGCTGTTCGTCGAAAGCGGCACCTCTTCAGAGCCCGAACTCTTTTTTGAAGATGAGCCGGAAATTTCTGAACGCGCCGGCGAGGTCGCGGACGAGCGGCCGGCAGCAGCCGTGATTGATAAAATTGAAAGTCCGGCCGCAGAAGCCCCCCGGAATGAAAACGAAGATCGTCTGCTCGAAGAGGGCGAAGTCGAATTTGAAGGGCTTCATCTTGACAGTGCCATCGAATCCGTCGGAATTGACGACGAGTGGTATGAGGAGCAGGTGCCGACACGCGAAAGCCACGAGCCGGTTCATCACTCGATGCACTCGCCCGTTTCACACTACCCTCTCGGCGAAGATGAACTTGAGGATATCGAGGCCGATATTGAAGCGGAGCCCTCACTGATAATCGAAGAGCGCCTCGATGATATCTATGAGCGCCTCTCGGAATGCAGGCGCACCGGCATCGACATCACGGACTCGGTAATACTTCTTGATTCAGACCGCGATATCGAGCGGCTGATAAATTCGAAGACCCCGCTCGGATCAAACGATCTGAAAAAACTTCTCAATCACTTCGACCAGCTTATCGGAAAACTTCCTGATGAAGAGCGCGAGGCCTTTGCGCGCTCCGAGTATTTTTCGCTTTACCTTCATGTAATGAACCAGCTTGAAGAGCAGCCTGCGGGCACCTCTGAGAGCTTTCACCGGCATTGAGGCGGCATGCGGAGAGCGCTATGAGTGATAACTGTTCAGAAACCGTTGATATTTCAGACCGCATTTTCGAAATTGAGGATACTCCCCACGAGTACTTTGTGGATCTCTCTGTCGACGCGCCGCTTCCCGCGGAACCTGTAAAGATTCCCGACACATCTTCATTTGTACTCAAAAAAGAGGACAAACTTTTTCTCGATATCATCATTGAGACAACGCGGGCCAGAACGCTTTCCGAACTCTATCAGATCATAGTCTTTTCAGCTCTCGGCCAGACCTCTTCGGCGAACGGCGCGATTATCGTCCCCGCTGAGAATATCGAAGGCAAATGGAAAATCGCCGAGTACCACGGTTTACGTCTGAAAAACGCCAACATTTCGTTTCGCCAGAAAGATGAGATTTTCAGGCGTGTTGTCGAGGCGAACGAAATCGTCGAGGTCGGGCAGTACGCGAAAGATCCGCAGTGTGTCACCGAGTACAATAAATTCAGATCGCTGCAGGCGACCATTCTGATTCCCTTTCCCGTCGACGGGATCGTCAAGTTCGTTCTTTTTCTGGGCACGAAAATCACCGGTGAATCCCTCTCAGAGAAGGATTACTCGTTTTTAAAAGTGCTGCACCAGCTGATCGCGGCGCTGTACACCTCGATTGAAGAGCGCGATCGTCTTCGCGCGACGGTGCAGTCGGTGACTGACAAGAACGCGAAGATCAAACACCTCGAAGAGACGCTCGAAAAAATCAGACGCGAGCAGAACAAGGACAAGTACGTCGAGCTTATTCAGCACCAAATGGAGTTCTCCGGCGTTTCGGCCTATGCGTTTTTCAAGCTCGACGAAATCAACGGCATGTTCACGCTCATATTCAACGAGCAGAAGGATTTCCTCTCGCTTCGGCGCTCATCTTTTGAGATCGATCCCGAGAGTTCGCTGGTCTCGTTTTTCTCGACAATTCACGGCCACAGCGTAATTGAGAATCCCGCCGCGAACGCCATGCTTGCCGCAGTCTTCGCCCCGACATTTCTGACGAGTATAAATATTTTCGCCGTTGTTCCCTATTTTCTCGCCGACTGCGTATACGGCTTTCTGCTCTGCCTGCGGGTCGACTACGAGCTTTTTCTGCAGAATACAGAGATCATCGAACGCCTTACCCGCAACGTTCTGCAGCATGAGTTCGCACGCCAGAGCCTTGTCTATAAGTCACGGACTATCGACACGCTGCTGCCGCTTTATTCGCGCCTCTACCGTGATATCATCGAATGCAAGGATCTCGGGATCCCCTTCGGGGTGGTGAAATTCGTCTTTGCCAGAAGCGATGACAAGCCTCTCAACAGCACCTTTCTTCTCAACAAAATGCAGGCCTATCTATCAAAAAATGAATACATTTACCGGGCGAGTTTTGAAAGTTTTATCGTCGTGCTTCCCGGAAGAAAACGCTCGTATGTACTTAAAACAGCGCGCCTTATCAAACGTATGCTTTTCGCCGCCGGGTATGAGAGTGAAATCATTGTCTATCACGCCGAGACGGCGGCGCAGTGTGACGCGCTTATTTCAAAGCTGTTTTGAAGTGAAGCACTTCGCCGAGCTGTCTGCCGGTCGCCGAAACCGCGCTTGATGTCTCTGAGAGATTGAGCGCTCCGTCGGCAACCGACTGGGTCGATTCATTGATAGAGGTGACACTTTTGAGAACTTCGGCTATCGCCGTGTGCTGCTCGCAGATCGCGTTCTTTACCCGCTCCGCGCTCAACATTACGCCGCTTGTCGAAGTGACAAGATCGCTGTTGAGGGCGGTATCCTCACGTATATTGTCAACGATCGTGTCAATTGAGACTCCAAGTTCATGAATAGAAGCGATCATGGTGTTGAGGACATGTATGAATGACTGAAGCTGCTCGTTTGAGCTGTTCAGCCCCGAAATATTCTTCTGCATAAGTCCGGTGATGGATTTCACGTTCTCAGTGGTCTGTTCGGCCAGTTTCGAGACCTCGTCCGCGACTACCGCAAAACCCCTTCCCGCCTCACCCGCGCGCGCCGCCTCAATCGCGGCGTTGAGAGAGAGAAGATTAATCTGATCCGATATGTCAGAGATCATCGCGACGACACCCTCGATCTCTTTGATCTCTCTCGTCATTGTTCCAACGGATACAACGATCTTCTTAAGAGTGTCTCTGGTCTTTTCGCTCTCTCTGTTCAGGGTCTCGCGGGCGCCGGTGATTTTTTTCGTCTCCTCTTCCATACGCCCGACTACTCCCGAAAGAATAGAGAGTTTGTCCAGCACCCCTTTGAGCGATTTGTTCTGCCCCTCAGACATTGAAAGTATGCCGTCGGCATTTGACGTTAACTCCTCGATTGTCGCGGTGATCTGCTCAACCGAAGAGGCCTGGTTCTGGGAGACCTCGGAAAACGTGCCGATATCAAGAGCCATCGACTCAACGGATTTTGTCAGCTTTTCTGATACACTCTCCACGGTGTTCACAATCGTCACCATTTTGCTGTTTTCATCTCTCTGCCTTTCGATGAACTCCAGATTTTTCTCCTGTGCCCGCCGGTTTATCATCATGATAAGCAGGGCGGCGACCCCGACGATTACCATGGCGATTGTGCTGTCGATGATAAAGTCAACGGCGGTTGTCTGCGGAATGGAAAGCGCTTCCATCTGCGAGAGGGTGACGGCGATAAGAATCAATTCGTTGGCCGCAAAATAAAATACAAGGCTGGGACGGTTATTGAGAAAAAGGGGGGTAAGCGAGAGAACCGCCAGAACAAAGCCGAAGGTATCAAAACGCTCCAGAAGATTGACGGAGGGATCAAAGAAAATGACGCTCCACACCACAGCGAATAGAATCACAAAGAAGATATTGGCGGCGAGAAAATAGTTGCCCCTTTTCAGAAGTATCAGCGAAAATGCCATTATCGACAGGCTTATGGAGAGAAAGAGTGTCGTAACGGAGTTGATGGATTGCGTTCTGATTACTTCCGAGACGATGAGTACCGGTTCAACTACAGCTGCCAGAATAAAGAGGAAGAGAAGATATTTTGCGCGCTCTCTGAATGCGTAGTCACACTCGTCATAATTCTTCAGAAAAAAGTTAAAGATCAGGTGCATACGGGATCCTCCGGAAACGGACGCATGGTCTGAAGATTAGCCTCAGAGTCACTCTCAGCATAAAATCTGATTCTGGCTCGTGCCTGTTGAAATCATATTGAGATATTAAGATAATTTTGAAAACAACTTTAGTAATCCCCCCTGAAATTGTGCGGGTGACAGCCTTGGAAAAGCACCTGAAAGGAGAACTTTATGGAAAAGCTCGAACTGATAAAGATTGATGAAAGCGAGATTATAAATGAATACCGCAGAGAGTATCTCGACTCGCTTATTGAGTTTCAGGAGTTATATCTCGAGTTGATGATTGCCGAAGGGGTCTTCTATCAGGTCAAAATCGACGCAGCGGCGGGCGGCTACTGCATCGTCAACAAGTCACAGACCATTCTCGTCGAGTTCCACTCTCCCATCGATAACCTGTTTGTTAACCGGAATATTCTTAAGGAGATCTGCGCCCGCCTGCGCCTCTCTTCGGTTTTCTGCAAGAGCTTTGACATGCCGCTTCTCAACGCGGTGATGCTCATCAGTGACAGATTCAAAATTGAGGGCTTTCATTTCAGAAAATGCGTCGCGGCGGACACGCAGCCCCGCAGCGATATCGAAGAGAGGGAGGCGGCTGTTTCCGACGCGGCGGCTCTCGAAGCGATCAACGACACATTCTTCGAGAGCGCCGCCGAGATCGCCCATTATCTGCAGAAACGGAGTATCATTCTTTTTGAACACAGTGACGGCCATCTTCTTGGATGCGGCCTTCTGCTGGAGGTCGTTCCCGGGTATCCGTATTGCGATATCGGCATGCTCGTCGCTCCCGAATTCAGGCGCCGCGGACTGGGCGCGTACATTATCGGACGCCTGTTAACCATGTGCCGCCGGCAGAACAAAATCCCGATCTGCGGCTGCGCCTTCGATAATCACGCCTCGTACAGAACCTTAATCAGGGCGGGATTCCTGCCGCAGTATGAGCTGCTATCGTTCACCGTTTGAGTGAAGCCGCGGCGCACATTACTCTCCGACCTGAAATCAGCAGAGTTAAACTGCAGATTTGAAAATCACGGGGCGGCGGTACAGGCGGCTGACGCAGGGTGTGCGGGGGGAAGCCCCTACCCGATCACCACGGGATCCGAGAGAACCACCGGTCTGTGATCATGAATCGTCTGTGAGGGATTAAGCCTTCCTTTTATCTTCACGCTTTTTGATTCGTACTTTGACGGATCAATTTTATCCTCGGGAAAATCCACCTGTATCTCCTGCACAAGCTCTTGCGAATCGACATCGGGTGTATTCGAGATAATGGTGATTTCCCTGCCCAGATCGAGGATCCACGCGGGCATCTGTGTAGAGCCCTCTTCGAGGGGGATCTGATAGAGCGTACCGCTGAGCGTCACCTCCTGCCCGAATTCAAACGCAGCGGCGGATTGTTCTTCATCGGATGGTCTTTGCGGCGCGCCATCTTTCTGCAGCTCGATAAATTTGACGTCGTACTGGGGAAAGATCGTGTAGGGATTTATCGAGTTGCCCTCGTTTTGAATGTAGAGCTTCCCCCCTTCGTATAACGCTTCAACGTCGCCCTTCGGGCTCTCTTCAGTAAGAGCGATGAACTTGAGATAAACAGACTCTCCGTCTCTTATAATCCCGATCTTTCCGCTTCTTGCACCTGACGAGTACTCAAGTACGCCTTTTTTGGCGCTGACGGAAATACGCAGATCGCATGCAGAAGAATCGGTACTGCTGTACTCGCCGATAAATTCCCGGTCGGCTTCGCTGATAGAAGCGTCAGGACTCTTGCGGGCGCATCCCGCTGCGAAAATGGCGATTACCAATAAAAAAGTCAGAGAAGCGGCCTTCATAAATACCTCGGTGTTAAATTTGTATTAGCGGACAGATGCGGCAGCGCGGATAAAAGTGTTATTACCTGCAGCGGTTTGATAAATGATTAAACCGATTTTATGACATGAAAGCATTATAAAAAAATCGACAGGATTGATCGGAAAATTCGTAAACCGATCCGGGGCGCTATAAAAGCACCGGCTCGCAATCAGGACCCGTCTATGCCTTTATTCAAATCAACAAAAATATTGTGAACGGTTTTACTTAACTCATATATAGAAAACGGTTTGTGCAGAAAACCCGCGGTGCTGCTCACTTCGATGCGTTTGACGCGCCGGTCCTGATCGAATCCCGAGGTCAGCAGAATCGGCACACTGCTGTCGATCTCTTTGAATCTGGCGAAGACCTGATCGCCGGACATGCGCGGCATCGAGATATCGAGAATGACCAGATCTATCGAGGCATGTTCTTCGGTAAAGGCGGCGATTGCACTTTCACCGTCCTCCGCGGTCACTACGCGGTAGCCGCACTGCGAAAGCATCTTGCTGAAAATATTGCGCATAACGTTTTCGTCATCTATGACAAAAATCGTTCCCGTGCCGGCATAGACTATCTCCTCTTCGGGCTCACTTTCCGCACTCTTATTGTAGTCGACGAGCTCAGGCAGATAGACGTTGAAGGTCGAGCCGACGTTTAACTCGCTGTAGACGTCGATGAATCCGCCGTGCTGCTGCACTGTGTTGAATACCATCGACAGTCCCATCCCCGTTCCATGCGCCTTATCCTTTGTAGTAAAGAAGGGGTCAAAGATTTTGTGCCTGATCTCTTCACTGATTCCGACGCCCTCATCGGTGACTTTGATCAGAAAGTATCGTCCCGCCTTTCCGCTCGGATGCATCATCGCTTCGACAAAAGAGTTTGTCAGAGAGATGGTAAGCTTTCCCCCCTGCATCTCGTCTTCGTGGCGCATGATTGTCATCGCATGACATGCGTTGATGCACAGATTCAAAAGCATCTGCTCGATCTGCGTGTGGTCGCCGTTGATGTAAGTGTGCTTGGCCTGAATGTCCGTGCGGATCTCGACGCTTTTGTCAAAGAGGTGCCTGCCGGTCTGCACGAGGTTCTGAATAATCAGACGCAGATCGATCGGCATATAGTTGAGCTCGGATTTTTTCGAGATAGAAACCAGACGCCTGATCATCTCGATGCTCCGCTTTGATGACTCAGATATGAGCTCGAGGCTCTCCTCGATCTCTTCGCGGCTGTTGTGGCCGACTGAAAGGCGGTATTTCAAATATGAAACGGTCGCGAAGATCCCCCCGATGGCGTTGTTGAAATCGTGCGAGAGGCCGCTAGCCAGGTGGCGCACCGTCTCCATTTTCTGCGCCTGCTGCAGCTGGAAGTCCTTCTTCGTCTCTTCGGTGATATCCTGAATGATGATGAGAGCTCCGGGATGTTCGGTCTCATTAAGGGGGATAAAGGATATATTGCAGAAGCGCTTGCTCTCTCCGAGAACTTCGTGGTGCAGATGAACGGGCTTTCTGTTGCGGATGACGCCGGTGATGTGTTTGTGATACGGCGCAACGGAGGGGAAGACCTCCGCGATTTTTTTTGCGGCCGCCGTATCCGCATGAATGCCGGTGAATCTCGCGATTGCGTCGTTCCACATCGTGACAACCGAGTTCTCATCGAGCGCGATCATCATCGACTGCTGCGCGTTAAAGACATTATTGAGAAGCAGCCGCGCACGGTCGATGTTCTGTTCGTAGATTTTCCGGTCAAGGGTGTTGCTTATCAGCTCGGCGATGATGGTCAATATCTGGGTAATCTCTTCTCTGCCGGAGGCATAACGGTTTCCCTTGACAAAGATAAAACCGACGAATCCCCTCAGCATATTGTTCGAAAACAACGGCAGAAAAATCAGGGATTGAGCTTCGCTGAGCTCCCATAGTTCCCGCTCTATGCCGGCGTCGCGGGGAAACACGCCGACATCCTGAACAAGGACAACCTCGCCGTTTTTTACCGATTCGTTGATCCAGGGTATTTCGTCCAGAGAATAGGGCTTGTGGTGGATTGGACTGGCCTTAAGTCCGATGCGGCTCCAGCTGTGCGTCTTGGATATTTGTGTGTGATCATCAGAGTAGAGAAAAACAGCGGATCTGTCCGCAGTGATGAACCGGGCGACTTCGCCCAGGGCGGTATTCACCGCCTCATCTGAATCGCCCGTCTGAAAAGTGACAAAATGACGGGATATAGTCGATACGAGGTTGTCCACCGCACGGTGATAGCTGAGCTGCTCACTCATCGTATTGAAGGACTTCGCCAGAAGACCGACCTCGTCGTTTGTCCTGATCCTGATGCGCTCGTTAAAATTGCCGTTGACGATGTTTTTAGTGCCCTCAACCATTTTCAGGATAGGCCTGCTGATACTGCGAGAGATGAAGAATGCCGATACTGCCGCTATAATCATCGCGAAAAGGGCAATGACCGTCAGGGCAGTCCCCGCCTGCCGCTGCACCTGCATAAAACGCGATACGGGCATCCCGCTTCCCATAAGAAGCGTCGATCCCGACCCGTAGACCTTGACCTGAACAAAAGAGAATATATAATCTCTGTTTCTGATCTCAAGGTCGGTGAACATGCCGGATGAGTAGTCGGTCGTCTCAAGGTTGTCGGGCAGCTTAATCTCTTTAAACGGCGCAGAGGGATCAGAATAAGAGAGAATTCTGCCGTTATGAATGAAAAGAACATCCGTAGAAATCGTTTTTTTCATCTCGCGAAGAAGCGTATCGTTTGCGCCGGGTGAGGGCTGATTTTCGAGAATGTATCCGCCGAAGATATACCCCTTTACGGTGTCATCATTTTCGCGCACGGGAGAGATGGATACCAGCGCCACCGCCTGTTTTTTTTCGATTCCCTCTGTCTCGAGAAAATTTGGCGAGTCGATTATGATGGTGCCCGAAAAATCTCCGGTACCCCCGGCAATCTTCAGCAGTTCGGCGGCAAGTACGGGGTCCGGCCCCGGCTTGATATAGGGTTCATTTCCGCTTATGATAAGACTTCCCCCCGCATCGAGAACGGACAGAAAGCTCAGCTGCTTTGAGTTGACGACTGTTTTCAGGTAATTCGAGACCGGCTGATGGAGGCCCAGCGCGAGGTTGACGCGCACAAGATTATCCTCTGAAACGAGCCGCACGGTCTGCTCAATATCGTAGCCCTTTTTCTGATAGATGAGGTTAATCGTGCCGAGCTTATCATGAAGGTTGTTTTTCGCGCTTTCTACGTTTATCTGATAAAAAAACGAAAGAGTGAAAATACTCGATATAAGAACAGGAACGAATGATACCAGCATGAATAGGATCATGAGGCGGGTGTTGAGTCTGGAGTTTTGCAGAAGATTAATCAATTTCATCTGAGTCCGGATACCCTTTACGATAGAATTTTATCTGTGCACAATAGCGCAAGACTTTTTTATGCAGCAGCATGCCCTCACATTTAGACCCGCAAACATCAGTGAGGTTCCACAAGATTGAATTGAAATAATTGTGGCAAAATGATTACCGGTATGGCGAAATCGCCGTCAGGGCGATGGGTATCCGGATTTTTATCGACGCCGCGAAGCGCGAAAGTAAAGGCGGGCGGAAATCCGAAGGTTAACAAGAGGGGTGACGATGAAACGAACGGCTGCTTTATTTTTTCTGACCTGCATGCTCTTTTCGTGCGGCGCAAGATCCGATGACGCAATGCGTCCGGTATTCGGCATCAAAAGCGGCGCCACCTACCGCGTGATCATCGTGATGGATACCGTTGACGACTGGTCCTCGGGCATCCGCGACGGCTTCAAAGAAAACCTTCTGAAAGATCTGACCGGCAAGGGTGCCGCGGCCGAATTTACCGAGTATGACACAAAATTGGACCCGAAGAGAGCCGACGAGATCGTCGCAAAAATAAAAGAGGCCTCTCCCGATCTCATCTGCATGATCAACTACCCGACCGTCTTCGCCGACGCGATGATCTCATCGAAATTGATCGACCCCAAGTACAGGATTGTCTCTGAAAACTGTATCCCCGTGCTTTCGGGAACCATCAATAATCTCGAAAAGCCGGGGGGAAACGTGACCGGCGTAGGCGTCTTCGTACAGATGAATTCCATTCTGCGCCTCGCGAAGTGGCTGAAGCCATCTCTTAACAGGGTCGTCTTTTATTCGTGGGACCGGGTCGCCGTTCTCAACAGCTGGTTCAGAGAGGAGCTTACGCGGGCCTGCAAAGAGGAGAACATCGAACTCGTCGAATTTCGCGAGGTAAAACACTTTGAAGACAGCGTCGAGCTGTTCTTGAAGTACAACAACAGAAGCGACACCTTTCTGATGGGCGGGGTCTCGGCGTATGTTGACAAAAACGGCAAGACCCTCACAGGCCGGGAGGAGATGAAGTGGCTGCGCGATAAGCTTAAAATGCCCTTTGTCTGTTACGATGAAACCGTAGTGAAAGATTGCGCGGCTGCGGGGGCCTGTGTGATCTGGTACGATATCGGCGCGCAGCTTGCCGAAAAGGGGCTGCGGATTCTCGACGGCGAGAACCCCGGCGACATACCATGGGATTACCCGCGAAAATACAATATTATATTGAACAAGAAGATTGCCGATTCACAGGGCATCAAAATTCCGCAGGAGCTATTGAGCGCGGCGTACAGGATCTATACCGATTACGAGGGTAACTACATCGGCAGCGGGAAGTAAGACACTCGCAAGTGCAAGGCTGTATGATAAAATAATTTTATGTACAGCCATGCTCTTGAGAGTGAGAGCGGGGATGATTATTTCTTTTCGACCACGATATAAGTGTTTTTATAAAACGGCAATCCGGTATCCCACAAAGCAGACAACTCGCCGACAGGCAGTTTTCTGTTATATTTTTTATTGCCGCAATTTATCAGGAACGGTAATGATTCCGCGATATACAGATAGTCATTGTCGTAGCCGATAACCGGGACAAAATGTAAATAATTTCTGCCGGAAAACACTCTCAGGAACAATATTACCGGTGTCCCTGATGATACTCTGCATTTAAGTGCGGATAAATTTCCCGAATAGAAGTGAGCGCCGAACTTTCTCTTTCTGAAAAAAACCAGAATGCCTTTCGGCGCGATAACTCCGTTCAATATTTTTCTAGGATAGTTTTTATAAATCTCATAACCTGCTGATTGCATGTCAAAGTGCCTCAGTAAATACGCGGAGGAAAAGGCCCCGCACTCAAGGCCTGATTGCAGTTCAATTGTATTTTGCTTTTCAATAAGATATTCTGCAGGATAATTTTCCGCCGCGGAAATATCCTTCTCCGGAAAAGAGTAATACATAAAAAGCAGAAAAGCCGAAATTGATACCACCGTCAGCAAAAGATATGGCATTAGATCACCTGAATGTCGGAGCGTTTTACGATCCGATTTGTCTGGAAAACCTCTGTAATAATTTTACACTGAATCATGCGTCCGGGACATCGGGAATATCATCAACCACTCCGCCGCTTCGTCAAGTATTGTTTCGATATTATCTGACGCGGCGCCGGGGCAGTTATCCGGCCAGAAATTTCCGGCAGCCGAATCTCCCACCTTTCCAGAAGGCTTCAAGTTCCTCTACAGAAAAGCTGCTTGCCAATCACATTGAATAATCAGACACTGCATAAAATCATCATACAAATCAGATTAATGTGTTGCGGAAGTTTTTATGAAAAGTAAAATCTTTATATTCGCGCCGGCCTTTTTAGCCGCAATTCTAATTTTAACATCATGCGAAAGTCTTGACGATACCGTCGAGCGTTCAAGAAACGGTGTGGCATCGCACGGCAACGACCTTTACTGGAAAGGCGAAAAGGTCGGTGTCCGCAAATTCAGCGGCAGCGCTTTTTTCGAGGATATGCTGAAAAGCAAAGGCCTTTGGGTTGAAAGCTCGGGGACAGTTACCAAGTTCAGAACAAGAACCGATAAGAAAACCGGCATGGCATATCAGGAGCCGTATACCGAGTTTGTCCGGACAGAGATCGGCGATCTTGAAAACATTTTTGACGCGAACAACACACTCCTCTGTTCTTTCTTTACCCAGTGCATTCCCCGTGACACCCGCTGCGAAAATCATCTTTACCGTTATGATTACCGCACAAAATCGCTGACTGAACTTCCCAATCCCGACAACTCGGGAGTCATCACAAAACACGACAGCGAAGCGCTACTGACGACATTCGCCTCCGAGCTTTTTACGGTTCAAAGCAGAGACGGGCAAAGCTTCGAGAGCATCAGCAGACAGACACTCGCAAACGAAACCGAAGCGCGAAGCTCCAAATCTTACACCGGATATCTGCAAAGCGGCGTGAGCGTACACTCGTTTCTTTTTCCGCAGAGCAGGCCGCGCAACGCCCATACCGAGATCGAATCGACGGTCAAGCCGATCGTGCTCGGCTACCTCAACGGCGGCGTCACCTTTATGAACACTTTTTTCCGATTCGACTACGAGACCGACTTCGGCCTTCGCGGCGGCAGTGTAAAATCCGGCAACGAGGCGAAAGAGACCTTCAACCTCAATTCGAACGCGTCATTTCTTCTGCGGCTTGCGGGGGGATACAGAGGCGTTGAAATCAACTACCTGACCGAACACTTCCAGTTCGGATCATACGATTACTATACATCCACAAGCGAAACGAGCCCGAAGCTCGACAGAAAGCAGAGCCTGAAATTCGAGACAAAAAGAAAGAACATCGAGATACTGTATCATTTTGCATGGAAAGACATCGAACGGCTCGGCGGAACGTCGAAACGCAGAAAGCAGATGGATTACTACGTGGGGTACAATTACGTATCTTTCAAGTCAGTCAAGATTTCGTACGAAGAGCTCAACGAAGACAACGACAAGGAGACTGACGAAAAAGTCGTCGGCGAGTCAACTCCTCAGCTGATAGAGGTGAAGGCGCATCTGGTCGGCGGCGGCCTTGACTCTTCGCTTCTTGACACGCGTCCCGGACTCAATATCATCAGGGCCGGTTGTCTTTATATCGGCCCCGCCCAGTGTCACTTTAACGGTTACGACTATTATTATGATCCCGACTACATATCAGAAAAAGAAGCAAGGGGCGGCAATGCAACATACCCTCTTCTGTATTTCGGCGGAGCCGCTGGCCTCGCATACAACACACAGCTCGGCCCCGTCACGACATCGCTGTACGTCCGGTATGATCTCGACATCTATTTCGAAATGGGATCATTCACCTCGGGCGACGAAGAGCGGCTTCATTACTCAAGTTCACAGCTGAATTGTTTTAGCACCATCAGCGCCGGGGCAAACTGCTATTTTTAATTTTTTAAGCAAGGGGGGGGAAGCCATCACGCAAGAGCAGAGCCGCCGCGTGTATCAAGCAACCCCTTCAGCCTGTTTCTCACCTGAACGACTGCCGAAGAATGCCGGACTGCAAACAGCAGAATACGGCAACCGCCGTCATAAGAAAAACCGCATCGACAGAACAGCAGTTACCGCTCCCGCAACAATATTCGAGTAAATCAGCACGTTCGATACGGGCTTGTCGAAATGACCTTTTCGCCTTAGTACAACTTTGTGCACCAGAAAAGGAATGAGTCCGCCGATACCGCTGATTATTCCGATAATTGAACCGGCTGCGGTCTGCCGTTCGATTTCAAGCAGACCGTAAAAAAGCATAATAATAATCGGCACATGCAGCACCAGAAAACCGGTAATCTTAACGGGAAGTTTCAATAACTCCCATTCGTTCTCGTATGCCGATTCTATTTCATGCAAAAGAAGCAATGTCGCATTTAGGATGTAGAAAATCGCAATTACACTCATGGGAACCCTTAAAAACTAATCTTCTCAACTCGGACCTCGAAAAATTCCGGGCAAAAACGTGATATAATACTGGCTGAAGGTAATTTTCGAGGCCCCCTCATGTGTGTCACCGTTAAATTATTGTCATCTCAAAGTTCAGCTATTTTTTCATCGCCGAATAGAGTACGAATATTCCGTTTTTATAATGGCAATCGACATCTTCGAAACCGATGTTTTCAAGCATACTCAGCTGACTGGTCAATGTAGAGGGTTTATTTTCACTCTTCTTTTTATAAACAGAGGGCAGATTGCGGTGCTTTTCAAACTCGTCCGCGTTACTATTCAATTTTTCTTTAATCGAATTCTGCCACATTTCAAACTGAAAGCCTTCGACTGTTATTGATGACGGCTTGACGACATCAATATTGACAAACAGGCCGCCGTATTTCAGTGCCGTATATATTTTTGAAAACAACCTGTTCTTTTCTATGTGCTCAAGATGGTGTATCGCCATCGAAGAAAAAATCACATTATATCTGTTTTCGATATTCTGATTCATCCAGTTGTTGAAATCCATATGAATGATATTTGTTTTGTTTTCAGTGAAAGAGAGTTTCAATTTTTCGACCATCACCTCGGATCCGTCAAGAAGGTCGATTGTGTTCTCGGGAAATCTCGATAACAGGATCTTTGAGATTATTCCGTCACCGCAGCCGAAGTCCAGAAACAATTGATTTTCATTTTTCTGATAGTACTCAATCAGATTGAGCAGAATATTGATCTGATATTTCCGATCGACTAAGATCACATCATTCGATTTCAGATAATACTCAATTTGTTCATTGTTGTTACTCAGCCAGTTATTCATCGTTATCCTCTCAAAGCGAAATGCAATTTGTTTCGCAGGACTCTGCAATATTTGCGGCTTGATGAATAATTCCAATCTGCACACAAAGGGGTTTTCGATTTGTTCAGGACTCCCCCGTAGTATTTAGTATCAATAATCAGACAGCCTGGGCTTTATCCTTCTTTGAAGCGGCAAACAGCAGTGCGGAGAGCAGCGCGCAAATGCAGAATACCATCGCGAGAAAGAGAAATCCCGCATGAGTCCCGGTGCGGTCGACAACTATGCCGAATACAGGGCCCGCGATTACGTACAGAAGCCTTCCCCCCATGCTGACGGTAGACAGAACGGTGGCGCGGAGTTCGGGCTTTGCGCGGTGATTGATGATGTCCAGTAAGAAGGGGGTCGAAAGGCCCCAGAGAAAGGCCTGTGCGAAAGCCAGGGACAGAATAAGTTCAAAACGGAATACCCCTATAAAAAGATAAATCAGAGGGATCGCCGCAAACAGCGCAATCGCGCCTTTTCGGCCCGTGCGGTGCGTAAGAAAATGCGAGAAGCGCGCGCCGAGCGCCGACATTGACTGAAAGATGAAAAAGACAAGACCGTAGAAGGCGAGGGGGAAACTGATATCCTCGAGCAGAAGAAAGTAGCCCCAGATGGCGATGATGCCGGTGGTCAGGATCGCGCCCGATATAAGGGCGGCACTTCTGATCTGCCGGTCTCCGGCACTGTAGACGACCGCTTCGAGAATCCCTTTGAGAGGGCTCTCGTGCTTCGGCCGCTCACGCGCCGGCTCTTTCATGAAAAGGGCAGACAGCGGCAGCATCGACGCGCTTACCGTGTTGGCGAAGAACGGCAAACGTATATGAAATGACGCGAGAAATCCCCCCGCGATTGACGAGATTGCGGCGCCGGCGCGGGTTGCGAACTCGGCGCGGCTTTCTATATTACGATAGTCATCTTTGCGATCGAGAGCGGCAAGTGAGTCGAAGAGCAGTGCCGACTCGGTTCCCGAACACATGCTGAAGCCGAAACCGAGAAGAATCTCTGCCATCATAAAAAATAAAATTGAAGAGGAAACGCTGTAGAGGGCGAATCCGCAGACAATCGCGACGCCGCCCATAAGAAGAGTTTTCTTTCTGCCCCACAAATCAGACAGGTAGCCCGAGGGAATCTCAAAAACGAGCATCGAGGCGGAGAAGACTGACTGCACAAGGAGTATCTGTGTCGCAGAGAGGCCGTTTGCCTTGTAGAATGGAATTATGACCGGGGCGATGACGATAAAATCGCGAAAGAACCTGAAGACGTAGAGCGAGGAAATATTATTTTTCATACTTCATCACAGGTCTTCGCCGGGGTGCGAGCCGGCTACCTCGAGAAGGTCTTTAACGGCGATAATCTGTCCGTTTTCGTTTTCTAGAAAGGGATCCTCGACATGGTCGATGTAGAGCACGCCGTCAAGATGGTCGATCTCGTGCTGAAGGCATCGCGCCATCTCGTTCGAGCGCGTTATAGTGTGTTCTGCGCCGAAGCGGTCCTGATAATTCACGGTCACGGTCTGCGCCCGTTCGACTTTCGCGGAAAAACCGGGAAAGGAGAGACACCCCTCGCTGATCACCTCTGAGCCCTCTTTTGAGACGATTACCGGATTTATAAGTTCGAGATACTCATCCATGTAATCGATGACGGTGATGCGCTTGAGAATGCCGACCTGCGGCGCCGCAAGGGCCGCGCCCTCCTCGCTGGCGAACAGCGTCTCTTTAATAAGATCTATCTTCTCGTGCAGACTTTTGTGAAAGACCGTCACCTCGGCGGCGCGCTGTCTGAGAATCGGATCCCCGAATTTGAGTATTTTCGCTTTCTTCAACGGCAGAGCCCCCGCAGATAAAATCTTCCTCCGCCGTCCCGCATGAAAAGCCGGCGGAGTTTAGTTGAGGGTAAAATCGACCGTTTCGGTGTCAAGGTTTTATTGCGGATTACTTTACACAGCGCGCGTCGATTCGCACCTTGTCTGTATACGAGAGAAAACTCAGATCAGTGCTGTGCCGTACCGTTACGCCGACAATCTCGCCCCCGGGACAGGTATCCATGAGGCGTTTGTACGCCTCTTCGACGTAACCGGTATCGTTCGAAATGCCGAGCACGACAAACTGCCTGGTTTCAACCGAGACCGGCTCTGTTTTATCAATGTTTACCTGTCTGCCCTTTGTGTCGCGAAGATCGCCGGCCGCACATGAATGCACGCTGTGCATGCATGAGGCGGCAAGACAGATAAAGCAGATCAATGCTGTATAGATGGTATATCGTTTACCCATATGTACTCCTCCAATATGAATCTGTCCGCCAACTTCTGATGAAGCGGCAAAGTCAGCCCTGTTTCGAGCAGAAGGCTTTGACGGTTATTTTTCTCTCTTCGACCAGCACATACCAGGTGGTCTCATACTTTGTCAGAATTCCCGTGATGTTGCCCTCGGGACACTGCGACTCGAGCCTTGTGCCTGCCGTCTCAACGATCGTGTTTGATGAATGAAGTCCCAGAAAGGCCCAGTCCGAAGCGGAGGCCTCGACTGTATGTGATTTATCTTTGGGAATCTGGGTGATCGAGACGCTTTTAAGCGTCGAACACATACTCAGCGCAGCCATGCAGCAGAAAACAACTCCGGTAATCATTACTCTTTTCATGTCAATATCCTCCTTAGTTGCAATATCCTTTAATCCGCACAATCTCACCCGATATGACGGGCGGCTTATTTGTTTCACGGATGCTCACCAGCCCCGTGACTCTGCCGCTGGGGCACTTTTCAAGGATCATCCCGGCGGCCTTGTCGGCAAAGGCATCATTCAAAACGGGATTACCCGTTTTGGGACCGAACTGCGACATTGCCAGCAGCACACGAATCGATTCGATCGTATCCTTAGTCTTCTGATCCTGCGCGACAAGTTTCGCGATTTCAGCGGCATCATCTGTCGACACCCCCACTTCAGAGACGATTACTTCAAAGGGGACACGCTTCGCCCCCTGATAATAATTGTCACCGAACTGAACGCTGTGCAGCCGCGTACAGCATACAAGAGCCAGGGGGAACAACAGAAAAATAAGTTTTCTCATACTTCCTCCGTTTGTTTCCGAAAAATCGGATAAAAGGCTATTTGACGCAGATGCAGGCGCGCACAAAACAGCCCTTACTATAAACAACCGGGATCTAAATATTGATACTGAATTTATGTAAATAAATAAAAAAATAGATATTAGACATTAAGTGTAAAGCAAATTTAATCTGACTGAATTTGTTTAAGTATTATTCGCAAATACTCGCAATACAACAGATAAGGTCTTTGTCTGCAGAACTGAAAATGACGGGGGGGGGGGACAACCCTTCTGCTCAATCCGAAAGTGCGTACGGAAGAGGGGCTATGCCGCCTGTTCAGAATGCGCAAAAGCTCTTTGCGGCAAATTCGCGATGCTTCTGCGTGCTCATACCGACAACGAAATTCAGAAGAATATTGAAGAGCTGAAAAACCGGAGATTATGAGAGACCGCACCGGTATGGTCACAGGTCTTTCTATCAGATTATTTTGAGTATCTCTTCGATTCTGCACGTGAGCGCGGCCGACTGCCGCATCGTCTCTTTTACAAACGAGTCATCGATGGCCGGCGTGTTTACAAAATCGTAATCAGGAATAATATTTCGCCCGCGTTTGTCGTCGCGCTCTTTGGATCTGAATGTGGCTGCGGCGATAACATCGACAATCGAGATCAGGCGCAGAAGATTTTCTTTCAGAGCCCTGCCGCCGTACCCTTCGGCGGCGATCAGACGCCGGGCGTGATCCCATTCACTGTCGCCGTCAGCGGCGCCGAAAACAGAAGCTGAATCCAGAGACCCGCCCTGCGCGCGCAGCGACTCGATGCGATCGAGAACCTTCAAAAGCGCGTAGTATTCCATGTAGAATTCATATGCATCGATTGCCGCAAGTCTTGCACTCTCGGTCATGAAATTTTTGCCCAGGCCGTCGATTTCGTTTGCGGTATAAACCCCCCTCACCGCCGGGATGCTCTTGAGCGCGTCCCTCGAGCGTATCATCAGATCGATAATATCAGGCCTGAACACCCTGAAATCGAATATCGCCCTGCGCGCCCTGTTGCGCTTACAGAATTTTTCTTCGTTGCGGCGCAGTGCGTAAATATTTTTCGCGAGAACCCACCCTGGAATGATCTCGTTCAATGAGGGTGAGATTCCGGCCGGCAGTTCGACCGGCTTATTGATAAGCGAAAAGGGAAACCCGACTCTCTGCGGCAGGGTGTCCACGCCGGTAGCGATGATCGAATAGGGTGAGCGCGAAAAATCAGCGGGATACTTGACGTTGGTGCCCAGACCGAAGAAGATCCCCTCGCCGCAGAAAATTTCCTGATCGGGGGCCTTTGAGGTGTGATTAGAGCCGATATTGGCTCCATAGGCGACATTGCCCCTTCCCTGCGGCCACAGCGCCGCGATAAGCATCGACTGGTGATGAAAGCCCACGAAGGGCCCCAGCAGACACGAGGTCACCTCGCCCTCGGCGATGCCCGAGTTCGGGCCGACAACGCTCATCGTCACCTTGCCATGCCGCTCAACGTGCGAATGCTCGCACAGAACCGATTTGTCGACCAGCGCCATCGTGGTAATTTCGCATCCCCACTGTACGCATGAATCGGTGAGAATCGCGCCGTGTGACACCTGCGTCCTCTCGTCAGACGAAGCAAGCAGGGTGGAATTTTTTATCAGCGTCGCTCCCGTCACGACGCAGAAGTCGCCGATATACGAATCCTCGATAGTGACGGTGTTTCTGATAATCGCATTTGCGCCGACATACCCCGAAGGCGTGACGCAGTGCTCGAGATAGTGCCCGGCAAAAAGCCGGTAGTCATCCGCCGGCCCTTTATCCTCACGACCTGTCGCGACCGCCTGCGCGAGTTCTATGGTCAGCTCGGCGAACGAGACGATTTCGCGCCCCCCGGTTTCGTTGCCGACGGCGATTTCGATTCCATTGCCGAAGGTGCCGCGGGGGGATGCGGTGATCGTGCCGCAGTTGAGAATCACCGCCCCGCCGCCGATCACACAGTTGCCGATCACCCCGACATTACATATGCAGCATCCGCTGCCGATTTCCGAGTCGATGATTATACTGCGCAAAATTCCCTGATTCAGCCGGATGGAATCAATGGAAGCGGCAGGCGCCGCATCAAAGCGCCCCAGGCAGCAGATGCCCTGAAAGGTATTATGATAAATTCCCGCTGGAGAAAAATCTTCGACCACGGCCACCGCACTCCAGTCAGCGCAGAGATTGCCCTGCCGCTCGAGCAGGGCAATCTCGTCATCGCGGAGATCTCTCACGCAGTTTCCGAAGAGTCGGCTTTTAACGCCGGTACGCCGCAGCAGATCGATACTTTTCAGATAGGGCGATTCTTCGATTATGCCGCCGGTCAGGGACTTCACTTTGTTCGACATAGGTTTCTCTTCTCTGATGATTTTGTTGTACCGCCGAGCAGGAGCATTACGGCACATAACGAGCCTCAAGCTGTTTCCCGGAGTAAAGGCGCGACTTGCGCAGACTATGCCTGACGGTCTAACGACTACATTGTTTATACTTAGAAAACTGGAGGGAGAGTCCGATATGTCAAACAGATTAATTAGGGATTACCGCGTTCTGTTCATCCCCCAAGCGACAGGCTCTCTTTTTTTCTTGACGTTATCCATCATGCCTTTCATATTGAAATTGTTCAAGTGGGAGTAGTTATAATCGCAAAGCCAACATACCAGTAAACACATGATTTACTTGGTTTTGCGGCCATACACTGAGGGCAACGAGACTTTTGGCACAATACCATCCGTTTTTGCGGGGCGGTTTTGTGCGAGAGGTCTCGTTTTTTTTTGCACTTTTCAGGAGAATTCAACAATGGATATTATCAGCATTATCATAATCGCGATTTGTCTCTCTATGGATGCATTCTCGGTCTGTATCGCGGCCGGTGTGAAAATCCGCTGCCTCGACGCGGGACACTACTTGCGACTTTCCATTCACTTTGGATTATTTCAGTTTTTAATGCCGGTTGCCGGATACTACGGCGGAACCATGATCGGCTCGCTTGTTAAAGATTATGATCACTGGATCGCCTTCGGCCTGCTTTCGTTTATAGGATTAAAAATGCTATGGGAGTCCTGTCAGAAGAATGAGGGAAATGTGTGTAAAGAGGGCGAGGACCCGTCGCGCGGGCTGACACTCCTGATGCTTTCTGTCGCCACCAGCATCGACGCCGCCGCCGTCGGTTTCAGTTTTGCAACCCTTGAAATTCCGATCTTTTTCGCGGCGGTGATCATCGGCGTCATCTGCGCCGCAATTTCCGCCGCCGGCCTTTTTCTCGGAAACAAAATCGGCTCACTATTCGGCCCCTGGGCCGAACGCATCGGCGGCACCGTTCTTATTTTAATCGGAGTAAAGATTCTAATTGAGCATTTGCTGTAGTTTTCCAGAAGTCGATATTTTCAACATCATCGTAGGCCAATTTATTGACGCCGATCGGGACGCTTTCACTATTTATCCGAATATGCGCAGCTGTGAAACGCAGCAAACCCTGAAAAGAAGAACAGCGTCGTAAGCGGACTGAATGAAGTTTTTAAAGAACTGGACAGCGCTGTAAACGAAAACCGGCTCAAGTGCCGGTTTTATGGTTCTGAGGAGTTCAGCATACCTGAGTCAAAAATGGCTTTATCTGATCGATCACATATTGTAAGTTCTTGATGATATGGAATCATAGTTAAAACCGCTTTATGACCATGTTTGAACAGATTCAATACTACAATTTAAATGAAAATAAAATTTTTTTTGCCATTGATTCATACTTTTTTTTATTCAATATATTATTATCCCAAATCTGTACTTTTAAATAATATGAATATTCAGCATCATCTGGAATAACCAATAGATAATACGAGTAAAGATCATCTGAATCCGGATTCGGATCCTTTCCTTCGTAATATAAGCATTTTTTCCCATTTATGTTAATTGATTTATAACCTTCTATATTGAAGTAAGGGAAAAATGAATCCCGTTTATCGCTTGGGTTCTTACTCCGATATGCAACAACCATATATCGATTTGGTACAATAAGAACTTGGCTTCTTTTTGTTAATTCTCCACGACTATCCTCTCTTATTTTTAGTTGTTCTATTTTCATTTTATCAAGTTCCGGCAACGAAATAGATAATTTTTGATTAAAGACAAAACTTTTCCATGATTTGTTTATAACTGAAACATCATTTTCATCAATGTATCCAGTACCAATTTCTGTTTCAATCTTATATCTATTCTTTTTCATTATCGATAAGTTCACCGAGTCAAATACCGAAGCTCTTCTAATTACATTATTTCCCCCTGCATCTGAGTATATTGGAGCTTTATCAAATAATACCAAATTTTCTCCAAAAACTGTCCATTGAAACAAAACCAGAACTGATACTGCTATAACTTGCTTCATAACTTTCTCCGCACTAAATATGATTACATGGTTTAATATAGTTTTATCCATTTTATCATTAATCGCTTACTCGTTTGGATCTTAATTATTATCTCCATCTGAATTAGCATCGGGGTTACCCCCACTTGAAGGACCATTTGAAATACTATTTGGATTATTTGGGTCATCAGTAGACATTTTTGTCCAATTGAAAGTTAACGGATTAATTTTTATGCCAAATATTGTTATTCCAAAATGCAGATGAGCATCATAACGATCTCCGGCCGGACCGATACCAGTATCTCCACTTTTTCCAATTGGTTGACCTCTTTTAACTTTCTGTCCTATGGTAACATCAACTTTGCTTAAGTGGTCTGAAACTGACTTTACTCCATTACCATGATCAATTGTAACAAATAAGCCCGCAAGAGACTCTTCATCATTTCCAATATTTGAAACCACACCATCTGCAGGAGAGATAACATCATCCCCTCCTGGTGTTCTTGCATCAATTCCCTTATGAAAATGTGATCCGTTTTTGTAGTTTCTTTTTCCATACGGACTGGTTATGGTTAATCCCATATCTTTTGATTCATGTTTTTGTGTTCTTACAACAGGGACAATTGCTTCTTTCGATGTTATGATGTCATCTCCAACCTTAGCATTTACTAATCCATCAGTTTTACATACTTCAATATTGTTCGAATATTCTCTTGAAGTGTATTCTTCAGCTCTAGTCTGCATTGCAGCCCTCGAAGCAATTGTAATTGCTATCTGAGAGGGTGTACCTGCAGCTGGTGCATACCCCTCCATATCTACAAAGCTGATCGGGTTTCCTGCGACAAACATGTATCTGTTGAACAACTGCGACTTGCCCGGATCAGGTACGGTCGGGTCTGCCTGGGCGAATCTGCCGATCTCGGGATCGTAGTAGCGGGCGTTGAAGTACATGAGGCCGCTTTTATCGCTTTCGTGG